>Ga0209638_1000160_pt1 | contig 45055 bp, 36 predicted proteins | sample BarGraNGADG00211_FD_184490 | JGI IMG/M metagenome (GOLD analysis project Ga0209638, IMG submission 184490) | Arctic peat soil microbial communities from Barrow, Alaska - Barrow Graham LP Ref core NGADG0002-211 (SPAdes) (version 2) | ecosystem: Environmental > Terrestrial > Soil > Wetlands > Peat...
GTCTGGGCTCGGAGGGCTCGGAGGGGGCGCCCACGGCGTCCGATAGGGGGCGTTACGTTAACCGCCGCAGCGGAGACCCCGTTTATGCGTCCTATCGTCACAACCGTCAGTTGGTCACTCTCATGGTCAGCTTCCTCCGGGACCCACCGGCACGAAGATGACAAAGTAGTGTTAAGGTCGCGGCCCCATAATCAGGAAGGAGGCCTCAGATGGACGGCAGGAGGATCAGATTCCTCGGAAGTTGTTTCGCCGCCTTGCTCGGAGCCTGCACTCTGGCCACGCTTCAGGGGGTGCCGGCTCTGCAGCAGAGAGATCTGGCCCGCATCCGGGATGTTCACAAGCGGCTGTACCACGAGTTTGCACACCGCCTGCCCGCGGGGGAGGGACAGAAGACAGAAGTTTACTATCCCCTACCGTTGCAGGCATGGCCGCAGAACGATTCAGCGGAGGGCTATTTCCATGAGCTCGTCTGCCACGCGGATGCGGCCGTTGTTGGCGTCATCAGCTCGGCTCAATCGGACCTCACTGACGACCGATCTCTAGTGTTCACGGACTACGAGGTTGAGGTCAGCGAAGTAATCGTCGACAAGCCAGGTGGGCTCTCTAACGGACAGGTGATCGTTGTTTCACGCCCTGGCGGGCGCGTGAGCGTGCCGGGCCGTCAGTTGGTCGCCAAACTGGACGCCTTCAAGCAGCTTGAGGAAGGATCGACGTACCTGCTGTTCCTCAACTCGACACCGGCCGGCGAGTACCAGACGCGTCTAAGCGGCGGCGGCTTCCTCGTGACCGGTGATCGACTTGTACTACAGAGCAGGCAATTCCTTCCCGCGTCTGTTGCCTCCCTTTCACTCCGCGAAGCCATTGCAGCAATCCTCGCCGCGGCGCAGTCCGCGTGCCGGTAAGGGAGGCACGTATGAGCCACTGCACCGCTCTTGGGAGACGTCTCTGCCCACTACTGATCGTCCCGTGGTACAACGACGACCACCGTCACTCGGGGCTCGGCCTGCTGACGCCCGCGGTGGTCCACTTCGGCGACGCCCCCATCGTCCTGGCCCGGCGCCAAGTCGTGCTCGACGCGGCCTACGTGGCCCATCCGGAACGGTTCGTTCGACACGCACCAGTCCCGCTGCCGCTCCCCTCGACGGTCTGGATCAACAAGCCGCGTCCGGCGGCCGCCCGGACAGAGGAGATACGTCAGTAAACTCTCGTGCCAGGTGTCTCAAAGTCGTTGACACGCGCCGGGAGCCCTCCTCAGGATCAGTTGTACGTATGTCACTTGTAAACGCAGTCAGCATTCGGTTCCTCCCGGCTGCCTGTCCGATCGTAGCGAGGTACGGCTCATCGATGGTCGTCGGCTGTCCGAGCGACGCGAGCGACCGCATCAGGCGGGCGTCGTATTGCGAGAACACCTTGACGGAGAGAACCAGGGCCGTGATGGTGTTGAGCCCGAGGATGCTTGCCGCGCGCTGCGGGTCGGCGACGTGCTGCTGAATGCCGAAGAAGGCCGAATTGACGAGTTGAAGCAGCTTGGCGGTCATCCCGGGGTCGGTCGAGATGACGGCCGCGGCCCGGTGGATCGACGCGTGTGGTGACCTCAGTTCGGAGACCAGTTTGAGGTAGAGATCGGGCTGGGCAGCGACCCGAGCTGCGACAGCAGCCTCTGCAGATTGACGTTGTCGAGCAACCCGCGCAGGGCGCACGCCCGTCGGACCGTGTCCTTGAGCCGGTTGGCATCGCACGGCTTCGCCAGAAACTGGTGCGCGGGGCCGACCGAGGCCAGCATGGTCTCCTCGGAGGACTGCCCCGACAGAATCAGTACGCCCGCCCGCCCAGCATGGCGATGATTCGGAAGTTCTCCGCCTGCCATGGCATCGTCGGCTTGATCTGCCGCGCCCCCTGCAGTAGGGTTGTGCATGGTCCGCATCGGCTTCGTACCCGACTCGCTGGTTCACCCGGCGTCCGGCGCCTCCCCGAGGGTGCTGGCGGGGGTTGCGCGCAACGTTGGCGCTGTGCCCGAGCTCTTCGCCGACCGCGCGCTGTCGGCCACGCGCAGTTTCCGCGAGACGGAGGGGGAGCCACTCGTCCTCCGCCGCGCGAAGATGATCGCGCGAATCCTCGAGGAGCACCAGATCGCCGTGCAGGACGGCGAGGTCATCATCGGCACGAAGACGCGCAAACCGCGCGGGTCACCGGTGTTCCCGGAGATCAACTGCGCCTGGGTCGAGCGCGACCTCGACCGGCTGGCCACCCGTTCCAACACGCCGTTCTTCGTGGACGACGAGACCAAGCGAATCCTGCGCGAGGAGGTCTTTCCGTACTGGCGAGGCCGACAGGTGGCCGACCGGATCATGGACGCGGTGCCGCAGCGGATGTGGCGCGCCGACGAGCGAGGCGTGCTCTACCACTACTTCCGCTCACGCACGATCGGCCACATCAACGCCGGCTACAGCAAGGTCCTGTCGAAGGGGTTCGACCTCATCCGGGCGGACGCGCACCGCGTGCTCGACGCGATCCCATCCTCCGATCCGGCCGACATCGCCCGCCGGCAGTTTCTCGAATCGGTGCTGCTGGCCTGTGACGCGGCCGTCGCGTTCGCCCTCCGACACGCCGCCGCCGCCCGCGAGATGGCGGCCCGCGAACCGGACGCGGCCCGTCGCGACGAGCTGCGAAAGATGGCCGCGGTCTGCGAGCGCGTTCCGGCGCTGCCCGCGCGGACCTTTCACGAGGCGCTGCAGGCGATGTGGTTCACACACCTCGTCCTGAACCTCGAAACTGACGGCCACGCCTTCGGTCCCGGCCGATTCGACCAGTATCTCTATCCGTTCTACCGGCACTCCATCGACTCCGGTGAACTCTCGCAGGATCAGGCACAGGAACTCCTCGACCTGATGTGGGTCAAGTTCGACGAGATCACGCTCGCCAAGGACTCGGGCGAAGCGCAGACGAGCAGCTCATACCCCGAGTTCCAGAACCTGAATATCGGCGGGCTGACGCGCGACGGCCAGGACGCGACCAACCCACTCTCCTTCATGTGCCTCACGGCGCTGGACCACACCCGGCTTCCGCAGCCGGGGCTGTCGGCGCAAATCAGCTCGAGAACCTCTTCGCGGTTCCTGCTGCGGTGTTGCGAGCTGCTCCGTCTCGGTCTCGGGATGCCCGCCATGTTCAACAGCGACGTGCTGGTGCTGGGCATGGTCAACCGCGGCAAGACGCTCGAGGACGCCCGCGCGAGCAGCCTGAACGGCTGCGTCGCCGGCTTCTGCGACGGCAAGGACCGGATGGCGTCGAGCGGGTATTTCAACCTGGCCAAGTGCCTCGAGCTGGCGTTGAACGATGGCCTCGACCGGCTGACCGGCGAGCGTCTTGGCCCCGCGACGGGCGATCCCCGTCGCCTCGAGAGCTTCGAGCAGGTGCTGGCCGCTTATCGCGCCCAGGTGGCGCACTTCGTGGACGAGAAAGTCGCCTACGACAACATTGTCCGCGACACCTACGCGACGCATTGCCCGGTCCCGTTCACCTCGGCGGTGATCGACGACTGCATCGAGCGCTCGCTCGACTGGCACGCGGGCGGCGCCCGCTACAAGATCGCCACCATGTCAGGGGTCGCCGTCGGGACGGTCGCCGACGCGCTCTCCGCGATCCGGACGCACGTGTTCGAACGGCGGACGGTGACGATGGCGCAACTGGTGGACGCGCTCGACCGCAACTGGGACGGCTGCGAAGTGCTCCGCGAGGCGCTGGTCAACAAGACCCCGCACTACGGCAACGACGACGACGAGGCCGATGCGCTGGCCGCGCTGACGCAGCGGATCTTCTGCGACGAGGTCGAAGCGCACACGGACGTGCAGGGCGCCCGCTACTGGGTGGACCTGCTCCCCACGACCTCTCACATCGCGCTGGGCGAGATGACCGGAGCGACGCCGGACGGGCGTCGCGCGGGCACGCCGCTGTCCGAGGGTGTGTCGGCCGTGCAGGGACACGACCGCCGAGGGCCGACGGCGGCCGCGGCGTCGGTGGCCAAGCTCGATCACGCGCGCACGAACGGCACGCTCCTGAACATGCGGATCAACCCCGAGTGTCTCCGGACGACGGAGGACCTTCGGAAACTGGCGGCGCTGATCCGCGGCTACTTCGACCAGGGCGGCCACCACGTCCAGTTCAACATCGTCGATCGCGACGTGCTGTTGGACGCGATGGCCCATCCCGAGCAGCACCGCAATCTCATGGTCCGGGTTGCCGGCTATTCGGATTACTTCGTGCTGCTCAGCCCCGACATCCAGCGCGAGATCCTGTCGCGGACCGAGCACGGGTTGTGAGCCGACGGCGGGGGCTGAAGCCCCACCCCACACCTGCCGGTGACGCGGGCCAAGGTGTGGCGCGGGCCTTCAGGCCCGCGAGCGTGCTAGACTCCCGGCGTACAGCCGAGCCACCCACCTTCGGGCTGCCTTCCGGTAGAGGAGTACGAGCGATGATTCGCCCATCCAGACAGACGCGCAGGGCATTTCTGGGATCGGTCACCGGGGCGGCCGCGATCGCGGCGGGCGCCAGTGTTCGCGCGATGTCCCGACCCGAAGGCGAGCCGGGGCTTCCAGGCCCGGAAGGGCGCCAACGACCGGATTCAGATCGCGCTGATCGGCGCGGGCGGCATGGGTGTCGAGGACACGAAGACCGCACTGATCATTGACGGCGTCAAGCTGGTCGCCGCATGCGACCTGTACGACGGCCGGCTCGAGAGCGCGCGCAAGCTGTGGGGATCGGAGATCTTCACCTCGCGCGACTATCGCGAGGTGCTGGCCCGCAAAGACGTGGACGCGGTCGTCATCGGCACGCCCGACCACTGGCACCAGCGCATCTCGGTGGACGCCATGGACGCGGGCAAGGCGGCCTACTGCGAGAAGCCGATGGTGCAACAACTCGGCGAGGGCGACGCGGTCATCGCGGCGCAGCGCCGCAACAAGGCGGTGTTCGAGGTCGGCAGCCAGGGCGTGAGTTCGCTCGGCAACGAGAAGGCCAGGGAGTTGCTTGCCTCCGGCGCGATCGGCGTGCTCAACTACGCGGAGGGGTTCTGGGCAAGGAACTCGCCGGTCGGGGCGTGGCAGTACGCCGTTCCGCTCGACGCCTCTGAGCAGACCGTCGATTTCGACCGATTCCTCGGCTCCGCGCCGAAGCGGCCGTTCGACCCCATCCGGTTCTTCCGCTGGCGCAATTACCGCGACTACGGCACCGGCGTCAGCGGCGACCTCTTCGTGCACCTCTTTTCGAGCCTGCACTTCATCACCAACTCGCTGGGCCCCACGGCGATCATCGCGTCCGGAGGGTTGCGCTACTGGAAGGACGGGCGCGACGCACCGGACGTCATGCTCGGCATGTTCGAGTACCCGGAAACCCCGGAGCACCCGCCGTTCAACCTGTCGCTGCGCGTGAACTTCGTGGACGGCACCTCCGGCAGCACGTACCTCCGCTTGGTCGGCAGCGAGGGCGCGATGGATGTGACGTGGGACGACGTCACGCTGCGCCAGAACAGGAAATGGGATTCGACGCGCGCCGTGCAGAAGGAGTTCCGTCACGACCCCGAGCCGGCGGGCCGGAAGGAAATGCTGGCTTCGACGACCGTCTTCAAGGTGGAGCAGGGATATAAGGGAGCGCACTAGGGCAGTGGAACCAGACGCGCATCGTCGTCAACCGCGGCCACGTGCAGCACTGGCTCAACGGCGCAAAGGTGGTGGAGTACGACCTCTGGACGCCCGAGTGGGAGCGTCTCGTGAAGGCGGGGAAGTGGAAGGACTACCCGGGCTACGGGCGGGCGAAGCGAGGCAGGATCGGCCTGCAGGACCACGGAAACAAGATCTCTTTCCGCGGTATCAAGATTCGCCCGCTGTAGTCCCGTGACGCCTGCGCCGCACGTGCCTCTACGTCGTCTGGCTCGATGTCGTCCGCCTGGGCGAAGCCGGCCGCGTGGCGGCTACCTTCGCTTCACGATCTGGGTTCCGCTGACGGGAATGCTGCACACGGTCCCGTTGTAGGTGACCTTGATCTGCCCGCCACCAGCCATGCGAGAGGAGCACCGCGACGAGCGCCAAGGCCTGCGCGCGACCCGGGGCGCGCGTCGCGGCACCGATGCCCTGCGTGGATGTGACGGGCCCGTTCACGATGCGCTATCGTCTCCGACCGGGAACCTCGTGCCGAGCCGGGCGGCGGCAGCGCGTCCGAACGCGAGGAGCGCGATGGCCGTGTCCTGGACGCCGACTCCAGTCAGCGCGCACACGGTGATCTCGTCGGCGCGCTCGCGGCCGTGCGTCCGCCTCGACGTCAACTCGCCCAGTTCGGCCACCGGGACGTCGGCGCCGATCGCGCCGGTCGTCATCGCGTGGTAGAACTCGCCGCGCGCGAAACACTGCGTCTTCAGATCGCAGGCCAGGCGGTTCGCGCGTCCCAGCACTTCACCTTGCAGTTCCTGCTTCTCGGGGATGTCCGCACCGATCGCCGTGATGTGCAGGCCTGGGTGGAGCCACTCCGCCCGCACGATCGGCTGATGAGACGGGGTGCAGGTGATGACGACATCGCTCTCGCGCACGAGCGTTTCCGGATCCGCCGGCCCGACGACGATGTCTTCTCGTGAGCCGTCGCCGCCGGCGGTGGACGTCAGTCTGGCGTCATCGGCCTTCAGCAGCCCCGGCAGTTCGCTCACGTACGCATCAACGGCGGCCGGCGAGTGGTCGTAGACCAGCACCCGCTCGAACCGCCGCACCAGCCGCAGCGCGCGCGCCTGGTAACGCCCTTGAGTGCCCGCGCCGATCACTCCCACCGTGCGCACGCGTTCCGGCGCCAGGTACTTCGCCGCCGCCGCACCGGCCAGCGCCGTGCGGACGTCGGTCAGGTAGCCATTGTCGAGCAGGATCGCCTGTGGAAACCCGGTGCGCGTGCTCAGCACCACCATCAGGCCGCTGCCGCTTGGCAGGCCCCACAGACTGTTGTCGAAGAACCCTGACGCGATCTTGACCGCCAGGCTCGGCAGCCCGTGGATGTAAGCCGCCTTCACATCCACCTCGCCACGGCGGCGCGGCACGAACAGGCCGACGATGGGCGGCACGTCCGCCTGGCCGTCGGCCAGACGCGTGAACGCGTCCTCGATGGCCGCCAGCGCCTGGAGATCCAGCGCCACCACGCTCCGAATCTCCCGCTCGGTCAGGACGACAATCGGTTCCAGTCGAGGGGCATCGGCATCGGCATCGGCCCCGGACGAGCCAGCTGCCCCAGCGGGCATCAACGGAGTGTCGTGCGGCATGGGCATAAAGCATAGAATATACACGCTTGACACCGATACAGCCCCCGAGAAAGGCACCGATGAGAATCCCGAACTTCCAGATGGAGCGCATGCAGTCAACCTGGGAGAACCTGGTTGAGTTCGACATGAGCGAGAGCGGCGTCCGTCCCATGACCCTGCGCGGCCTCGTCGAGATGGGCCTGGGCCTCGACAACGCGCTCGACATGCCCCTGGGGTACAGCCAGTCGAATGGCACGCTGCCCCTTCGCGAGCGCCTCGCCGCGATCTACCCCGGTTCCACGGTGGATCACATCGAGGTGACCAACGGCACATCCGAAGCGAACTACCTCGTGGCCCTCAGCCTGCTGGAGCCAGGCGACGAGATGGCGATGGAGATCCCCAACTACATGCAGTTGTGGGGCGTGCCTCAGAGCCTGCAGGCGTCGGTGAGGACGTTCCGTCTCCGACCCGAGTGCAACTGGGAGCCGGATTGGGACGAGTTCGAGCGCGCGGTGAATCCCCGCACGCGCCTGCTCTATCTCTCGAATCCCAACAACCCGTCCGGGGCGGTGCTCTCCGACGAGGCCATGCGGCGCATCGTGCGGCGATGCGAGGAAACGAACACCACGCTCCTTGCGGACGAGGTGTACCTCGGGGCCGAACTCGAAGGGGAGCGCACGAAGAGCTTTTGGGGCATGAGCGAGAAGGTGGTTGTCACCAGCGGGTTGTCGAAGGCGTACGGGATTCCCGGTGTGCGGATCGGGTGGATGATCGGTCCGAGGTCGCTCGTCGCCACCTGCTGGAGCCAGCACGACTACCTGACCATCGGTCCCAACAAGCTGTCGGACATGGTGGCGAGGGTCGCGGTGGCGCCCGCGAACCGAGAGAAGTTGTACGCGCGCACGCGGGCGATCCTCAGCGACAACCTGCCGATCATTGCCGGCTGGGCGGCGGGTTTCGGCGACCTGCTCGAGTTCAACCAGCCCCGGGCGGGGGCGATGACGCTCGTGCGCTACCGCTCCAGCATCCCGAGCATCGACTTGTGCGAGCGGATCCGCACGGAGCAGAGCACGCTCGTGGTGCCGGGGAGCCACGTGGGCCTCGAAGGCTACCTCCGGATCTGGTACGGCGGCCGGCCGGAGTACATCACCGAAGGCCTGCGCCGCATCGGCGTCGTACTCCGTGGGGTCAGGTCGACCTGACCCCAGGGCTGGATTACAATTGATCTCGATGCGCGTACGGTGCCTGGAGCGGAACGAGCGAATCTACAGCAGCAACGTCTACTTCCTCCTCGGCGACTGGAGCAAGATCGACGACGTGAAGACGCAGCGCGCGCTGTTCGTCGGCGACACGCCCGTCCTGGTCCACTCCGACGACCACTCGTACCGTGAGGAGTTCATCGCGGCGCTCGCGCGCATGGCCGCCAAACCGGTCGAGACGATCTACTTCGGGCATGGCGATCCACTAACCGAACGATGCAACGAGCGGCTCGAGCAATCGATTCGGCACCTCCGGCTGGCCAAGCGGCTCGGCGTCCAGTAGCCGCGAACAGATGCCGCGCCCCTTCCGCCTTGCCGCGCTCGTCCTGTTCGGCTTCGCGGTGATCGTCACGCTGGTCCTCGATTCAGGGCCAGGCCGGTGCCCGCGCGCGCCAAGAAAGGAGCGCGAGCACTCCATCACGATCAGGGGGCCGCACGGCGGCGTGCCGCGCTACGCCCTGGCGGGGGTGACGGTCACCCGCGGCACGCCGGATCTCGAAGGCCTCGCGAAGACGCTGGGCGAGGTGCTATGGGCCGACCTCCAGTTCGAAGGCGTCTTCGAGGTCCTGCCAGCCACGCCGCCAGCCGATGGGGGGAAGCCGCAGGAGGCTGACGCGGTCGTATCCGGCGAGGTCAGTCGGGAGAGCGGAGGCACACTTCATCTCGAGGTGCGGATTCGCGAGGTGACGAGCCGCCAGTTGGCGTTCGGCCGTGAGTACGTCGGCCCGGAGACGAACCCCCGGCTCCTCGCGCACGTGGCGGCCAACGAGATTCTGTCGGCCCAGGCCGGGATCCAGGGTCTCGCGCACTCGCGACTGGCATTCGTGTCCGACCGCTCGGGGAGCTTCAACGAGCCTACCGGGTCACGGCGGAGGGTGAAGGAGATCTTCGTCGCCGACTACGACGGCCACAACGACCGGCGGATTACCACGGACGGCGACCTCGACCTCACCCCCAGCTGGTCATCCGACGGCCGGGCGATCGCCTACACGTCGTATCGCCGCGGCTACCAGGATGTCTTCGTCACGCACATCGAGGAGCGTCGGCAGGACACGCCGACGGGCGGGCGCGGCAAGAACTGGCTGCCCGCGTGGTCGCAGGATGGCGCACGCCTCGCGTTCACGTCGAACCGCGACGGCAACGAGGACATCTACGTGATGAACACGGACGGCTCCGGGCTCCGGCGCCTGACGACGCACTGGGCGATCGACACGTCGCCGGCGTGGTCGCCGACGGGGGCGCAGATCGCGTTCACCTCGAACCGAACGGGCTCGCCGCAGATCTGGGTGATGGACGCGGATGGGTCGAACCCGCGAGCGGTGACCACGGAGAAGTACTGCGACCGCCCGAGCTGGTCGCCCGGCCGGGTGAACGAGATTGCGTACGTCTCGCGCACGAAGACGGGATTTGACATCAAGGTCATCGATCCGGCCACGGGCGTGAACCGGCAGCTGACGCACGGTCCGCAGAACGAGAGCCCGACATTCTCGCCGAACGGCCGTCACATCGCATTCACGTCCACCCGCAGCGGCACGCAGCAGGTCTGGACGATGACGCGGACGGGCGACGATCTGCGCCAGGTGACGCGGCTCGGCAACAACTCGATGGCCTCGTGGTCGCGGTGATCAGTGGGGTCATTTCCCGCAGAGCGGCTTCGGCACCCTTCGGATCGGGAACTTTGGTTGAGCCGCCCTTCGGCACGACGGTGAACTTCGGGTCGGCCTCGCGGCAGGCACCTTCGGCGTCACCCTGTTTTTCCCGTCGGGAGCGGGCACCTGCTGCCCGAACAGCTGAATCGAATTCAGATCGCCTCAAGTTCAGCATTGGTCGGCCGATTGTGTCGTCAGGGCGGTCCGCGCGGCACCAATACGTCCGCGCGCAGGTAGCCAGGAGCTGGAGGCGCCAGATGCGACACGGTCGGATCATGTTGTCAGCGGCACTCGTGCTGGTGGTGCGGCGCGGAGCACCTGAAAACGCCGCTGCTCGTCGTGATGGGCCACGAGACGTGCGGCGCGGTGAAGACGGCCGTCGAGACGAAGCCGGGAGCGCCGTTGCTGGGTCCGAACCTCGACGCGTTGATCGGGGCCATCAAACCGGCATTCGACCGGATGAGCACTCCGGCGGATCTCGCCCACCTGCGCGACGCCATTCTCGCCAACGTGGAGCAGGTCGTCAACGACATCCTCGTCAAGAGCGCGGTCGTGAAGCATCTGGCCCAGGCAGGCGAGATTCAGGTGGTCGGCGCGTTCTACGAGTTCTCGACCGGCGGGGTGCGGTTCAGCGAACCGGTTCAACTCGCTGCCGAACCGGCCGCGAAGGACGCCTCGGGGCATAAGTAGAGGTGAGCATGCGGGGCCTGTTCCACGTCACCGGCTTGACGCTCGCGGCGCTTGCCGTCGCGATGGCGGTCCCGGTCCTTGCCGGAGGGATCGAATCGACCCCTCAGGGGGCGCACCAGGCAGCCATAGTCCGGTTTGGGTGTCCCACCGCTCCACTGATGCTGGTGCGCGCCCCGGCTTGTCTCACCGTGTCGCCAGGCGTGCTTCGTGAACGCCGAGTCGCCGTCATCGCAGCTTCGTTCCAAGGGCCGCCGTACCGGCGGCCCACTTCACGCCGTTCGCATCCCAGTAGATGGCCCGCTCGACGACCAGCTGCGCCGGGGCCGCGCCCAGGCTTTCGACGAGTGTCGCGAATCGCCGGCCGACGGTCGACGGAAACTGGGTGCCCATGTTGAGTGTCGTCCGTGAGCGCGGGTCGAGCGCAATGGTCTTCGACACCGTCGTGCCGTCCTCGAAGAACACGCTGAGGCTCGCACTCCCCGCGAGCGGCGACGTGTTCGCCACCAGTACCCACGTCTCGACCGCCGCGGCCCCGCCCTGCTCGCCCTCGGCGAGCGCCCACGCGACGCCCGTTTCCTGGCTCCCCGCCGAGGCATGGGCTTCCTGCCACGTCGCCGCGGTGGGGCCGGGCCACCACATGGTCCGCTCGACAATGATGGGCACGCCGTTTGTCGAAGTCACTTCGGCCGACACCGACGTCGCAATCAGCGCCGGATCCTGGTTGGCCACGAAGACCGTGGTTCGGCTATTGGGAGGCAGGACGCGCGACTTGGTGACGACCTGCCCGCCCGGGAGCAGGTAGTCCGTGGACACCGACGCCGGTGACGACGTCGGGTTGGCGAGGAGCAGGAAGCAAGCGAAGTAGCCTCCCGTCGCGCCCTCCGGCAGGATCCACCTCGTGCCGGGCGACGTGACGCCCGCGCTCCCGTGGCCAGCGCCGAAGAGCTGGCCTTTCGCGTCGAGGTACATGGAGCGCTCGACGACGACCGGTTGGGCGTTCATCACCGTGACCACCGCCGAGACATCCGTGGCCGCGAGCGCCGGGTCCTCGCCGTTCACCCAGATAGTCAGGCGGCTCGTGGGCTGAACCACGTAGTCCTTTGTTACCGGAGCGGCCGGCGACGGCCTCAGGTAGGTGATCCGGATGACCGACGTGAACGCGTTGGGGTTGGCCACCAGGTAGAAGAGCTGGAAGCCGCTGTGGGTGGCGCCTTCTGCCAGGTACCACGTGGCCGAGGGCGCCGCCTGCCCCGTTTCGGCGTGGCCCGGGCCACCGGCTGTACGGTGACCGCCTGCGTGACGACGGTCGCGTCGGTCTTCATGTATCGGAAGAGGACGTGCGCGCTCCCGGTGGCGTCCGGGTTGAACAGGGCGAAGGACGTGTCGAAGAAACCGCTCACCGCGCCCTCGGCGAAGTAGCGCCTGACGAACCCGCGCGGGTGGGTGCCCTGCTGGAACTCTTGCAGGTTGGTCGCGCCGTCAGCATCGGGGTCGCCGCTCGCGCCGTCGTTGCCGGCGGCCGACAGCGGGTCGAGGCCGAACTGCAGTTCCCACGTGTCCGGAAGGCTGTCGCCGTCGGCATCGCCAGGGGTGGCGGGCGGCAGGATGCGCACGATGCGGCCGCCGCTGGCGCTGACGAGAGAGAGCTCCCCCAAGGCGTCTTCGCCGAACGACACGAGGGAGCCGAGCACCGCCGCGCCGCCGAGCTCGGCGGTGTGCTCCACCTGGTTCAGCACGCGGGCTTCTCCCGTGACGGGATCGATGCGCAAACCAAGCGACCACACGCGGCCGTTCAGGTCCGCGTAGAAGTAGCGGCCGAGGTAGCCGGGCCCCAGTGCCCGTCCGCGGTAGACGAAGCCGCCGATCACCGAGATGCCGGCCGTGTGGTTGTAGTCGAGGATGGGATCGATGAGCGGCAGGAACGCGGCGGGCAGCGTGCCGACATTCGGGTGCAACCCCTCGCGGATCCGCCAGCCGTAGTTTCTCCCGCCGTGCGCGCGAACCGGCTCGTAGTCAACCTCCTCGAACGAGTTCTGGCCGACGTCGCCGATCACGAGGGCGCCGGTCCCGCCGAGCGCCGGGTTGTCGAAGCTGAATCGCCACGGATTCCGCAGGCCGAAGGCCCAGATCTCCGGAAGCGCAGCAATGGGTTGGCCCGGGAGGAACGGGTTGTCGGGCGGCACCCGGAAGCCCTTTGAGTCCGAGGCCGGCACGGCCACGTCGATGCGCAGCATCTTTCCGAGGCATCTCCAGGGAATCGGGGTTGAGCGGTTGACCCGAAGCCCTTGCAAGAAGCGTCCCACGACACCTGCGGCCGGAACGCCGCGAGAATCGCCGATGGCGGCCCGTCGCTCCGCTCCCGCTTTCGCAACGCGAAACCGGCGACCCGGCCTGGCCGGCCCCACCCGGCACACCCCTCAGCACTCCCCACTGACCACTCCGCAGCATCACTCCACAGCGTCGCTTGACAAGAGCGACGGTGCGGATCAAGCTCTCTCGGGTCGAAAGTCGCGGTCCTCAGTGGTCCGCCGCTTAATTATGGCGGCGCATCGCCCTTCGTCGGCCGAATGCCGCCGTAGTCAGGTGGCTGACCACTCAGCCGCGAACCCCGTGATCCGCCAGCGTACTGACCCACGCGCCTGGCCGAGAGGTGCCCGATGTCGCGACGCCTGTCATGTGCCTTCATGATCGTGTTGTTGATGGTGCTGGTCGGCTTCCCGGTCGTGCATGCGCGACCGCAGGCGCCGGCCGCGCAAGCCGCGCTCGACCTGGTTCCGGTGAACGTCCACGTCTTCGACCGGTCCGGCAAGCCGGTCACCGACCTGAAACAGGCAGACTTCGTCGTGCTCGAGGACGGAGTCCCTCAGCAGGTCCGGCACTTCACCCTGCAGGCGCTCGCGCTCGACACGTCGTCGCCCGACGCGGCACTGACCCTCCGCACGGGCATGACCTTATCCCCGCAGAATCGCCGCATGTTCATCATCGCGCTGGGCCTGGGCCGGCTCGAGGAGCCGTCGAGAAGCATCAGCGGCCTGCTGCGCTTCGTGAAGACCGGGCTGTTGCCGCAGGACCAGGTGGCGCTGTTCGCCTACGACCGTGCGCTCTCGTTCACGACCGACCATCAGAAAGTCGCGGAGGCGCTCGAACGGTTCAAGAAGTCGCACGAGGCCGTGGATTTCGAGCTGGGCCAGCAGTTGGGCGTCACCGGGATGGCGCCGCTCTACGGCAACCGGGTCATCCCCAAGAAGCTGCAGACGAAGATCGACGAGATGATCCTCGGGCCGAGCGCGAAACCGGCGAACCCGACGTCGGCCGAGGTGATCGAACGGAAGGCGTTCGGCGAGATGTCCCTCGACGACTTCATGGCGTCGAGCGCCACCACGCTCCAGGACCAGGGAAACCTGACGGCGTTGATGGAGTACCTGCGGCGTTTCGACGGCGAAAAGCACGTGCTCTTCGTCACCGAGAAGGGGTTGATCTGGCCGAGCGACGAGAACGATCGGGCACTTGCGTCCGTCGCGAACGACGCGCGGACGTCGGTCCACACGCTCCAGGCCGGCGGCCTCCTGGCGGCCGAGATTAGCAAGGAGATGAACGCGACGATGCAGCAGGCGATGTCGTTCAGGAGCCTGAGGAAGATCTCGGAACTGACCGGGGGGTTACCGGCGATTATGGAGAAGGGACAGGCGGCGCTCGACCGGCTGGACGAGGCGACCAGAACAGGCTACGTGCTCGGCTACCAGGCCTCGAACAAGGCGTGGGACGGCGGCTACCGGAGCATTGCCGTGAAGGTGAACCGCCCCGACGTCACGGTGCTGTTCCGGCACGGGTACTTCCGTGAACAGGAGGTCGGCGCGTTCAACCGCCGTTCGTTCGTCACCAACGATCGGCTCGCTGCGGCCGGGAATTTTCGGCGCGAGGTGAACGATATCAAGGTGAAGGCATCGGCGTCGCAGCGCGGGGGCGGCAGCCTCGCCGTCGAGGGCAAGATCGACCTGTCGAAGGTCAAGGTCGCGACACTCGACGGATCGCGCGTCGGCCTGCTCAACCTCGCGGTCTTCGGCTTCGATAGCGGGGCCAACCTGATGGGGACGCACGTGCAGTCGCTGCCGCTGAAGTTGAGCCAAGAGGAATACGCGCGCTTCCTGAAGGACGGGTTTCCGTACATGATTCAATTCCCGATCATCCGCGGCACGCAGAACATCCGGTTCATCGTTTACGACTTCGGGTCCGATCTGTTGGGCCGCGTCGATACGCGCGTGTTCTGAGCGGAGGAGAACAGGGGCGACGACGAATCCTCAGGGCGAGCTGAAGGACACGCTGGCCACGCTCGAGCGGGAACTGTCCGACGCGCTCCGGCTCGGGAGGACGGGCGACGCCCGCCGCCTGCTCGCCAAGGGGACCGCCCTCCTCGGGGGCACGCCATGGACCGAGCCACTCGAATACGCCCGCTCGCTGGTGCTCCGAACGGACCGGACCATCACCGACTCGTCGAAGCCTTGCGTCGTCAGGCTCGACGTCCACACCGTCAACCTCTCGCGGATCTCGCTCGGGGCCATGGACCTGGCGAAGGAACTGTCTGTCGCCGAGGCCGCACTGGCGGCGGGGACGTCGGGCCGGGATCCGTTTGCGGCCGCACGGGCGATATCAAGCGGCACTATGTCTTGAAGTCGGCCGGCGAAATCCTGCCCTACCGAATCTACGTGCCTACCCGCTATGACAAGACGCGGGCGATGCCGCTGATTGTCGCGCTGCACGGCCTCGGGGGAAGCGAGGACAGCTTCTTCGAGAGCTACGAGAAGCGCCTGCCGCTACTGGCCGAACAACGCGGGAATATCATCGCGGCGCCGCTCGGCTACCGACCCGACGGGTTCTACGGATGGGGTGTTGGAGAGGCGCCGGCGGATCCGGCGACGCGCCAGCTGCAGCAGCGCAGCGAACAGGACGTGATGGACGTGCTGGCGCGCGTGCGGCAGGACTACCGAATCGACGAGAACCGGATCTACCTGATGGGGCACTCGATGGGGGCCATCGGCACGTGGAGGCTTGCCGCAAAGTACCCGGACATCTGGGCGGCTATCGGACCGGTCGCGGGCAGCGGCGCGCCGGCTACCGTGGAGAAGATGCGCGGCATTCCGCAGGTGGTTGTGCACGGCGACAACGACCCGACCGTGTCCGTCGCAGGCTCGCGAACGATGGTGGCCGAGATGAAACGTCACGGCGTGGATGTCCACTACATCGAGGTCCCTGGCGGCAACCACACCAGCGTTGTCGCCCCCAATCTCGAGGCGATCGTCGGGTTCTTCGATGCCCACACGAAGGCGTCGCGCCCTGCGCCGGCCGTGAAGTAGCGGGCGATAGCCGGCGAACCGCCGGCCGGCGCCGAGTTGATGCGCTCGCACCTGGAGCAGGTGCTGAGCGAGGGCCGGCCGCTCTCGCGACGAGAGTGGCGACAGGGACGCGGCCATTCAGCCCAAGCTGCTGAAGGCGCTCGAACAAAGGACCTTCCGCCGCCTGGGCGCGGTGCGCAACCGCCAGGTGGGCCTCCGCCTGATCGCCAGCGCCAACCTCGAACTCGAGGAACTGGTGCGTGGCAAGAAGTTTCGAGGCGGCCAAGCGAGTCGTCGGAATGACTGAGTGCCGCGCTGCTGTTCGCGGTCCTGTTCGCGGTCGTCTCCTTCGCCACCAAGTATGTCCTCGAGTACTTCAAGGACGTCGGTCTCCGCATGCTGTCGTTCGTCGTCGGTTTCTCGGACATCACGCCGTTCGTGGTGTCGTTGCTCCAGGGCAACTTCGGGATTGGCGACCGGCAGATCGTGCAGGCGGTCATCATCGCCAGCGCCAGCAACAACGTGCTGAAGATGGTGTACACCTACGTGTTCGGTTCCCACCGGACCGCCGACCTCGTCGCCCCGGGCATGATCGGTCTGGTAGTGCTCTCGATGATCTACGCCGTCATCGGCCTCTGAGCCGCGGACCGTGGCGCGAACGCCCCGCATAATCCCAGAGTCCGATTGCGATACCAGGCTCGTCGCGGTATAAACGAACCAGCCGGGCCAGAAACACAGAGGCTCGGCAGGGTTCTCTTCCCTGCCGTCGAAAACTTCGTCCGTAAGGGACTGACAGGTTTCAGACCGTTGGCGCCTGGTTTCCCCCACAACTGACCTCGGTGTCGTCACGCGCGTGAATGCGCAGAAGGACTTCGTGCCAAGCACCTTCGTTCGCGTCGTTCTTTCCGTGGTTCTCTCCCTCGCGGCAGCGGTCAGCGCGGCGCAGGTGCCGGGCGGGTCAGCCGCGACGGCGACAGTCGCGGCAGCGTCCCGCCCTCGCATCGGGCTTGCGCTGGGCGGCGGCAGCGCGAAGGGGTTAGCGCACGTCGGCGTGCTGCGCTGGTTCGAGGAACACCGTATCCCGATCGACGTGGTCTCCGGTACGAGCGTGGGTGGTCTCCTCGGCGGCGCCTACGCCACCGGGATGAGCCCTGCAGAGTTGGCGACCTTGATGCGCGACACCGACTGGGACCTGATGTTCCTCTCCGATTCGCCCTTCAGGTACAAGACCTTCCGAAGGAAGGAGGACAAGCGCGCCTACCCGTCGCACCTCGAGTTCGGCCTCAAGCAGGGGTTCAGGCTGCCGAGCGGCCTCAACCCCGGCCAGCAGGTCGCGCTCATGCTCGACAAGATCGCGTTGGCGTACTCCGACCTCGACTCGTTCGACGACCTGCCGACCCCGTTTCGGTGCGTGGCCACCGATCTTCGGACCGCCGAGATGGTTGTGCTCGGGAATGGGCCGCTGGCGCTGGCCATGCGTGCCACGATGTCGACCCCCGGGTTGTTCACGCCGATCACGATGGGGAACTGGCTATTGGTCGATGGCGGAACGCTGAACAACGTTCCCGCCGATGTCACGCGGGCGATGGGGGCAGACATCGTAATCGCCGTAAACGTGGGCGCCGACAAAGCGGAGAAGGACGCCGAGCAGTCGCTGTTCGCGCTGCTTGGGAAGATGATCGACACGATGATGATTGCCGGCAGCAGGAAAGCGCTCGCGTCGGCCGACCTCGTGATCGATCCGGACCTGACGGGCCTCAACTCGATGTCGTGGCGCCAGAGCGAGGAACTGGCGGAACGTGGCTACAAGGCCGCCGAGAAGATGTCCGACCAGTTGCTGAAGTACGCCGTCAGCGAAGAGGACTACAAGGTCTTCGCCGCCGCGAGGCAGTCGCGTCGCCGCACGAACGTTCCCGTTCCGACGCGCATCGTCGTGACCGGGGTGCCGGCCCCGGAGCAGGGGTTCATCCGTCGGGAGTTGAGCGAGAACATCGGGAAGCCGGTGGACCCGGAGCGGCTGGCGCGGGGCATCCTGCGGGTGGGCGGCACCGACCGATACGAGTACCTCACGTACCGCATCGCCAGCGGCCCGGAGGGGCCGGAGTTGCTGGTGTTCGCGCGCGCGAAGAGTTACGGCCCGCCGTATCTCGCCGTCGGGCTGGAGTTGAACAACATCGACTCCTCCAACTTCGCGGTCAACGTGTCGGGCCGGGTTACCATGTACGACACCGTCGGGGTGGGATCCGAAATCCGCCTCGACGGCATTCTCGGTACGCGGCAGGGGATCGCGGGCGAGATCTACGAGCCGATTGGCCGGACGCGGCTGTTCGTGGTGCCCCGACTCTACTTCGATCGGTACGGACGGAATGCCTTCTCTGAAGACCGCATGGTCGGCGAGTACCGGGTCAAGCGGGCGGGAGCGGGAATCGACGTGGGCGTGAACGCGGGCCGACGCGCGGAACTGCGTGTCGGCTACGAGTTCGCCGATGTCCGGAGTCACCTGCGCATCGGGAACCCGGTCCTCCCGGAAGCCGAAGGCACCGAGCGCTTCGCCTCGATGCGATTCGTGTTCGACGGGCAGAACAGCCCGGTTGTGCCGTCGCAGGGCGTCTTCCTGTCCACCGAGGTCGCTCGGTACTTCGCGACCGCGCACCCGGTCAGCACGGCGCAACCCCTCACGGTCTTCACCGGCCCATCGCAATTCTGGCAGGGCGAGATCAGCGGATTGTGGATGACGCGAGTGCACGGCCAGGATCGCCTCTTCGGCCGGTTCGGCGCCGGGACATCGTTTGGTGACGAGCCGCTCTTCAACGACTTCTCGCTCGGCGGGCCGCTGCGGATGGGTGCGTTCAACAGCGATGAACTGAGGGGCGCCAACTATCTTTTCGGGGCGGGTGGGTACTTGAAGCGGGTCGGGCGGACCGCGGACGTGCTGGGCGGAAACATCTACGTGGGCGGGTGGCTCGAGGCCGGCTCGGCGTTCCAGCGATGGAGCACGGCGAACTGGCACAGCAACGTGTCGGCCGGCGTCATCCTCGAGACACTGCTCGGCACGGTGTTCGCGGGCGGCAGCGTCGGCTTCGACGGGCATCGGCGGTTGTATGTGTCGATCGGGCCGTTGTTCCGGTAGGCACCGGGCGTGAGGCTGCCTGAGTTCCTGGTAAGCAATCGTTCGCGTCTCGTTCGCGAACCACCGGAGCCTGGACCCGGGCGTCATATAGGGCGCGAACGTCTCGATGCCGTGGCGATTGAGGATGACGACGTGGTGATCGGCCTGGAGATCACCGCGGCCATGCTGGTGTTCTCGGTCGCCGAGTGCATCGCCTTCTTCGAGCGGATGGGCGCCCACGACGGCCGGTTTCCACGGTCGTGATCAAACGCACGCTGCAGGGCCTCTGGGACGGCTTCGCGCCGCGCCATGTCGATCCGCCGGCCGGCCCGCCCGCCTCGATGCGGAACGCGGCGCCGCTCCGGCAGCTGACCCGGTCTGCACTGACCAGGTCTGCAGTTGCCAGCGGCGTCAATTGTCCGTAACCTTACAGGACACGGCCGGGTGGGCAGTGAAGACAGGGGGCTGCGAATGCGCGAAGAGATGGTGCTGTGTTTCCCGCGAACGCTGCTGGATGAGATCGGATCGTTCCAGGGCATCCGAACCGACGTTGCTGCGTACATTCCACGCATCCTGGAAGCGGAGAACACGCACTTCGTGCCTCGCGCCAGGGCGGAAGAGGACTCTTCTCAGAAGCAGATCATCCCCTACGTGTTGATCAAGAAGGGCGACTCGTACCTTCACTACGTGCGAGGCAAAGGGTCGGGCGAAAAGAGGCTGGTGGCCAAGGGATCGATCGGCATCGGGGGCCACATCAACCACGGCGACGAGAGTCTCTTCCTGACCGGCCTGGACTTCTACGAGGAGGCCCTCCAGCGAGAACTGCACGAGGAACTGCGGATGGACGGCCACTTCCGGACGCGCGTCGTCGCGCTCATCAACGACGACTCGACGCCGGTCGGCCAGGTCCATTTCGGCATCGTGCACCTGTGCGAGCTGGGCGAGGAGAACGTCTCCAAGGGCGAGGCGTGCATCACCGACCTCAGGTTCCTCACGCTGCCCGAGCTCCTGGACCGCCGCGACCAGATGGAGACCTGGTCGCAGCTGTGCCTCGAGTTCATCGCAGGGCAGGGCTGAAGCCCTGCCCGACCGCAGCGCTGCCGCGCCCTGCCCCACCGGCGCCCCCGCGCTCTACTTCACGACGGCTGGCAGGTGTTCGCTCAGGTACTGCGTGAACAGCGAATAGAAGTGCAGCGTCGTCCCCTTGCCTTCCGAGATCCCGGTCTTACAGAGATCGGCGTAGCGGAACATCGCGTTCAGCGTCATCGACCCGCCGCCGCTCCAGCACTCGAGCCCGAACGTGAAGTCGATGGCGCTCGCGTCGCTCAGCGAGACCTCTGGTCGAAGAGCGGGCACGGCCGGGCTGGCTTGCGGAAGGCGGCAGACGAGAGCGGGCGCGGACGCGCGGCCAGGCCGGTGCGCTCCCGCGCGCGCTGGAACAGCTGCGAGGCGAGATCGGCCAGCGGTCCATCGCCGCTCATGCGATGGCCAAAGTGGGCGTCCGTCAGGCGGCCGTGGCGGACCTGGCGAAGCCGGCCGAGGATCTTCTCCCGCTGGTTCGGCACGTGGGCGGTCAGCCATTCGTCGAACAGCGCGCCGACGCCGTGGGGCAGCCGCAGCATCGTGAACCCGGCGAAACTCGCCCCCGCCTCGCGCGCGCGTTCCAGGATTTGCGGGATCTCATGGTCCGTCAGACCGGGGATGACCGGCGCCACCATCACGCCAACCGGCACGCCGCGCTCGGCAAGGCGCGCCAACGCGTCCAGTCGCGCGTCGGCGGTGGCGGCCCGCGGTTCGAGGGTCCGGCGGAGGTGTTCGTCGAGCGTCGTGATCGTCACGCAGACGTCGGCAGCCTGGTGACGCGCCAGTTCGCCGAACAGCTCCGCGTCGCGCGCGATGAGTGCGCCCTTGGTGATCGCGCCGACCGGCTGCCGGCATTCGACCATCACCTCCAGGCAGCGGCGTGTGAGGCCCAGCCGCCGTTCGACCGGCTGATAGCAGTCCGTGACGCCCGACAAGCCGATCGGATCGCCCAACCACGATGGGCGGCCCAGTTCGCGCCGCAGCAATTCGGGCGCGTTCGCCTTGACGAAGATCTTCGTCTCGAAATCGAGTCCGGCCGACAGGCCGAGATACTCGTGATATGGCCGCGCATAGCAGTAGACACAGCCGTGTTCGCAACCGCGATACGGGTTGATGCTGAACTCAAATGGGATGTCGGGGCTGTCGTTGCGGGTGATGAGCGAGCGGGTTGTGTCCTTTAGGAACTCGGTTCTCACGCCGCCGTCTTCAACCCCGGCTTCGGGATCGGGGTCGATCGAGAGACGGTCGAAGCGGCTGGACGGGTTGAGGACGGTGCCTCGACCGTGTCGTCCCGGAGGAAGACCTGGCGACATGCGGCCAAGTATACCGCATGTTTCGCTATTTGTTCTCCTCAGACTAGAGCTGGCATACGGCACCGCGGTCCAGGTCGAGCAGACGGATGACGCCGTCACTTGCACCGAGCCCCCCGGTGGACGATGATGTTCACCGATTGCAGGAGCCCGACACTGCGCAGGACGTCGCCGCGGCCGGCGATGACGTCGGCGTACTTGCCGGGCGACACCGTCCCCACGTCCTTGGTCGTGGCAGGTTCGAGGAGGTACTCATGCTTCGAATGATCGCGCTCGTTATCGTCGTCGTGGCGCTTGGCAACCCGCTGGCCGCGCAGACGCCGTCAGACGTGAAGGACGGTAAGGTGGCCGTCATCGGCGAGAACCCGGGGATTCGGCTGGTGACGAAGGAGGGCTCCTCGCCGTCCACCAGCGTGAGTTTCTGGCGCGTGTTCCAGAGCCCGGCGGGGATGGGGCACGTCTGCTTCGTCACGAGCGACATCAAGGGTGACGGCCCGACGCCCGACGACATTCGCCTGGCGTTCGCAGACAACGAGAAACTGGCCGAGTACGTGGCGCTGCAGTTGATGACCGCGTTCGACAAGACCTACGGCGAGAAGCCGTTCCCCGTGCGGCGCGCGCGGTTCGAGCGCAGTGGAGACACGATGACGGCGTGGAAGGAGACCCTCACGGCGGACGGATACACGATCGAGCTGGTGTGGCGCGACTTCTACGAGCCGTTTGCCATCGAGAGCCGCGCCGGTGTGCCTCACAATCCGTACACGATCCTCTCCACGTTCATCCCGGCCAGGGCCGCGGACGTGATCATCAACGGCACGCGCGCCGCCGGCACCGCGACGCCGCGCATGCGGGGGACCCGCCAGAGCAGCAGCGCGTTCCTGGCGTTCGCGGAGACCTGGCTCAAGTAGCGCGCAGCCCCTCGGGGCGGAGCCCGGCGCTCAGCGCGCCCCGCTGATGCAGATTGGCCGGTGAGAACGGTGTATGCTATCGCGAATTACCGGCCGGTCTGACTCTCGGAGGTCACTGATGTCGCGGAACCGTTGTCCCCGGATGCGCACGGCACTCGTGCCCGTCCTGGCCGCAGTGTTCGTGTCGTGGGCCGCGTTGTCGCGGCCTGCGGCGCAGGCGGCCCCGCCTGCCCCCGACCTCAAAGCGGAGCGGACTCTGGCCGCCACGATCTCCGAGACGCGGATGGTGGAGACGGTTCGACGCCTGGTCGGTTTTGGTACGCGGATGTACGGTACGCCGTCGAACCACGAGGCGGCCGCGTGGCTGGCCGGCGCGTTCAAGGAGGCGGGGCTCGAAGTGACCGTGCGCAAGGACCCTCCACGGGATTGGTACCAGCCGGTGTCGTGGGAGGTTCGAACGATGGGTGCCGCGGCCGGGAGTGCAGCCGTCGTCCTGAAGACAACGTGGCCCTTTTCCGGTTCGCCATCGGGCAAGGGTGAGGGGGAAGTGTCGATCGAGGCCGCGCCGGGTGCCGTCTGCCTCGCGTCGCGCAATCCAACCCCGGAGACGACGGTCGGGTGCGTGGCGGTTCTGTTCGACGGCCGCACCTCTGCGTCCGGGTGGCCGGGCGTAGGCCGGTTGCGCGGCACGTGGACGGTCCCGGTGTTCTCCGTCTCGCTGCGTGAATCGGGTCCACTTCGCGAGAAGGTGACGGCCGGCGAGAAGGTGCGCATCTCGTTCGCGCTCGACGCGAAGAGCGGCAACGACTCGGCAGACACCGTCGTCGCGACGCTGGCCGGCAAGGACCATTCGAAGTACATCCTCTTCTGCGCCCACGGCGATTCCGACTCGGGCGGGCCGGGCGCCAACGACAATGCCTCGGGGGTGGCCATCGTGCTCGAGATCGCGCGCACCGCGGCCGCCGCGATCAAGGCGGGCAGGATGAGGCAGCCGGCGTGGGACCTCCGTTTCGCGTCGTGGGGCGGCGAGATCTCCTCGACCCGCGAGTACCTGGCGTCGATGGACAAGGAGGCGTCCCGACTCCAGGCCGTGTTCAACTACGATCAGTCCGGCTTCGGCTCGTCGAAGGAGGCGCTCTATGTCGAGCCGGACGACGTGGCGGTGAACCATGCGGTCATCACGCTGGTGCGCGGGGTGATGAAGGACCACCTGGGCGCCCGCGGGTTCCCGGAGCGTGGGGCGAGCGTGAAGTCCCAGGGCGGGACCGACTCGTACGTGTTCCAGAACACCCGGACGCCGGGCGCGCCGCTCTATCCGTCCGTCACCCTGTACACCTCCGCCTGGGACAGGGAGCGGACGCTGCCGGTCACCGAGGGCTTCCCGCCGCTCAATTGGTATCAAGGGGAGAAGCCGGGGATGATCACCGTGGACGGCGACGCGTTCTATCACTCCGCGGGCGACACCCCGGCGAACACCACCGACAACGAGCCGTCGAACATGGGATGGTGCGCGCGCGTCGGGCTGGTGAGCGCGCGGCGCCTGATGGGCCAGTGGTAGTCCCTTTCTGCTTTTCCCTGCAAGATATCCGGGCGGTTGCCCTCGAACTCCGCCCGCCCCCCGAGTTACATGGTCACTGACCCTCACAGAAACCCGTGGTGCGCCAGCGTGGTGTGCGCAGCCCTGCTGCTCACCAGCGATCCATCGAGCGTACGTGGAGTGGCGAAGTACGCCCTCGGGACGGTGGACGGGCTCACCGTCGGCTTCCCGCAGGGGTGGAACGACGTGATCGGCTACAAGCCGCTGGTGCGGTAGAAAGCGGCCTTCACGGGGCCAGGTTCTGAACTTCTCACAGGCTCGCCTGGCCCCCTGGAATCAGGGCTAGCGCCCGCTGTTCTGCTTTGCCGTTCGCCGGCAATCCGGGCACAGCATCGGCACGATGTCCCGCACAACGGGATGGGTGTCCTCGAGGGACTTCCAGCCGGACAGGATGAGCCTGTCGATCTCCTCGTGGACCACGAAGATCTGGCACTGAGCGCAACGACCTTTGACCATCGGCTCATCTACTTTCTTTGAAAAGAGGTCCCGACCCTCTGAATCCCACTCTGCTCCTTTAGACGCCCGGAGCGGCCAGCTGGCTTCAGCCAGCGCAGAGGGGCCGAGACTCATTCAATGAATTACAGAATTGTAACACAAGTCCGCTTTCGGCGAAAGCCCCGCCCAGCGTCCGACGAGCGCCTGCACCCGACTCGACGCTGGGATTGCCCGAGGTCAACGTCGATTCGCGAGTCTCCACCACCAACTGACCCTCCTTCGCGCATATCGCCGCCGAAGCCGACTTGGCACGTCTTTGTGGTCGCCAGGCGCGCTGACACGCGGCCCGCTGCCCCAACCCTCGCATCGTGGAGGCCGGCTCTGCTATCGTTAGCAGAGGCGAACCCGCGGGAACCAAGACAATCAGCAGGAGGGGACATGCGTACTGACGCCGTGCCGGTGATCGCGTTGACAGTGCTGTTCGGAATCGGGGCCCTCGCGCAGCAGGCGCCCCAGACACCACCGGTTGCCCAGGGCCAGCAGGCGCAGGCGCCGCGCCGGCCGGCAAGCCCGGCCGGGACGGCCGCCACGCAGGTGGGCGGCCAGTGGACGCAGGACAAGCCGGAGGCTGCGCCCCGCTACACGGGCGGCAAGTGGATCGAGGTCACATACAGCCGGCCAGTCCTTCGAGGGCGGAAAGACATCTTCGGTGCGGGCGCGGACTACGGCAAGACGGTCAATGCTGGCGCGCCGGTCTGGCGCGCGGGCGCGAACCAGACCACGCGCTTCATGACCGAGGTCCCGCTGGTGTTCGCCGGCAAGACGCTTCCGGCGGGCGAGTACAGCGTGTTCGTCGAACTCAAGCCGAACAACTGGACGTTGATCTTCTCGAAGCAGCCCTATCAGCAGAAGTACGACACGAATGAGAAAGCCGCCACGTGGGGATCTGATAACTACAACCAGGCGAACGACGTGCTCCGTGTCCCGATGACCGCCGGCACGTCGACGTCCTCGGTGGAGCAGTTCACGATTGGCTTCGTGGACATGACCCAGGCGGGCGGCAAGCTTGCGATGTGGTGGGAGAAGACGGTCGCCACCGTGCCCTTCACCGTTGGGTCGTAGGTCGCTATGCGGGTCTCGTGGCTCTTTGGCGGGAGTCGATCTCCCGCCGCCCTGGGGCTTGCCGCCCTGGTTGTCGGCCTCGCCGCCGGGATTGGCGTCTCGGCGGCGCGGTCCGACACGCTCAACGCGCTCGCGGGCATCGTCGAACCTCTGGGCATCGTCTGGGTGAACGCCATCCGGATGATCCTGGTTCCGCTCGTCGTGTCGCTGCTGATCACGAGCGTCACCGGCTTTTCCGATGTCCGGTCTCTCGGGCGCCTTGGGGCCCGCACGATAGCGCTGTTCACCCTCTTCCTGGCCGGCGCCGCGGTGTTCTCGGCGCTGGTTGGCCCGCCCCTCTTCAGCCGGATGGAGATTCCGCCGGAAGTGAGCGCGGCGCTTCGCGCGCAGGCGCAGGCCTCACCGCCTGCGGCGACGCCGGAGTTGCCCACGCTCCGCGGGTTCATCGTCGGCCTGGTTCCGACCAACCCGATCCGTGCGGCCGCCGACGGGGCGATGCTCCCGCTGATCGTCTTCACGCTGCTGACGATCGCGATGAGCTTCAGCAATCCCGGCATCCCGAGCGGCGGCCTGTTCGTGGTCACCGCCCCGGTGATGCTGAGCGCCGGCCTGCCGCTCGAGGGGATCGGCCTGCTGATCGCCGCCGACTCGATCCCCGACGTGTTCGCGACCGTCGTCAACGTCACGGGAGATCTGGGCGTGGCCGCGATGGTGGCAGACACCACCGGCACCACGTAATCCTCGTCTCCCAACCTCTGCACGTCATTCTTCTTCCGCACTTCCCAGGAAGGTCTGTGATGAGAACACGCGCGACGATGGCTCTTCTCGGTGTCGTCATGCTCGCCGTCGGTCTGGCTGCCCAGGTTGCCAGGAAGCCGGCCACGTTTGCTGACTTCGGCAAGTGGGAAACGCTGGCGTCGACCGGGAGCCGCGGCGGGTTCTCCCCGGACGGGCGGTGGATCGCCTACGCTATCAACCGTTCGAACCGGGACAACGAGTTGGTGATGACCAACCTCGCAGACGGGACGAAGAAGGTAGCGGCCTTCGGCGCGCAACCGGTCTTCTCGTCGGATTCGAAGTGGGTCGCCTACAGCATCGGTCAGTCGGAGGCCGACCAGGAGAAGCTCAGAAGCGAGCAGAAGCCGGTCCAGAACAAGATGGGTCTGCTGAACATGGCGACGGACGAGACGACAACGGTCGATGCCATCGAGTCGTTCGTCTTCAGCCCCGATGGCGCGTCTCTCGCGCTGCGGCCGTACGGGCCGGAGGCTGCGACGGGCGGAAGTGGCGGTGGAGCATCGCCCGGCGGCGCGCGGGGCGGTGCGCGTGGTGGGGCGGACGCAGCTGCCTCGGCGGAGGAGCGGCCGGGAACCGCGCTGATCGTCCGCGATCTCGCGACCGGCCGCGACATGACCTTCGGTAACGTCTCGCAGTTCGCCTGGCAGGACGCCGAGCGCGGACACCTGTTGGCGTTCGCCATCAGCGCGGCGGGGAAGATCGGCAACGGGCTCCAGTTGTTCGATCCCGCCACGGGTGTGCTGAGGGTGCTCGATTCGTCTCCGTCAATCTACACGGGTCTCGCGTGGCGCAAGGACGCCGCAGACCTGGCCGTGCTCCGCGCGAAGACCGACGAGAAGAAGGACGGCTCCATCTACACCGTGATGGCCTGGACCGATCTCGGGAAGGCTGAACGCGCGCGGAGCTACGACCCGGCCGCCGACACGTCGTTCCCGGCGGGGATGCGAACCGTCTCGTTCCGCCGGCTCGCCTGGTCGGACGACGGCCGGACGCTGTTTCTCGGCCTCGGGAGGTGGGACGACAAGATCGAGCCGGCGGGACGCGGCGGCAGGGGAGCCGGCCCGGTGGTGGACGCGGCGTCCACGGTTGAGATCTGGCACGCCAACGACATCATCGTGATGCCGAAGCAGAAGATCGACGCGGCCTCCGATCGCCGCCGGAACCTGCTGGCGGCCTGGCATCTGGACACCGGGAAGCTGGTGCCGCTCGCCAGGGACCTGGCCACCGAGCAGGTGACGCCCATTCGCCGGACGACGCTGGCGTATGTCGCCGAGTGGTCGAAGTATGCGATGAACCGCACGATCGGCCGGCCCGCCGCCGACCTGTCGCTTCTCGACATCGCGACTGGCGCGCGCACCCCGCTGCGGCCGGCCATCAACGACCGCTTCGTCTCGGCGGGGCCCGCCGGCAGGTACCTGCTGTTCATCGAGGGGAATCACTACTGGACGATCGACCTCGCGACCCGCGCCATCACGAATGTCACGAAGACCATCCCGACGACGTTCATCGACAAGGAATCCGACCAGACGAGCCCCCAGAAGCCGCCCTTCGGCGTCGCGGGCTGGACGAAGGACGATAGGACGGTGCTGCTGTACGACAAGTACGACGTGTGGCAGGTGGCGAGCGATGGGTCGAAGGCCGAGCGGTGGACCAACGGCGCCGCCGAGCAGGTGAGGCATCGCCTCGCGCGCCTCGATCCGGACGAGGAGTGGATCGACCAGGGTAGGCCCGTGTACTTGAGCGTGTTCGGGGAATGGACGAAGAAGTCGGGATTCGCGCGCCGCGAGCCTGGCGGAAGCGTGACGCGTCTCGTGTGGCTCGACAGGGGAGTGGGACCTCTGGCGAAGGCGAAAAACGCCGACGTCTACGGCTATGTCGCGCAGGACTACGACGACTCGCCCGATCTCTTCGTCGGCGGCGCCGACCTGAAGGACGCGAAGCAGGTGACGAAGACCAACGCGTTCCAGGGCGACTACGCGTGGGGCCGCAGCGAGTTACTGGAGTACAAGACGGTATCGGGACGCCGGCTCCAGGCGTCCCTGCACTACCCGGCGGGCTACGAGCCTGGCCGCAAGTACCCGATGATCGTCTACAACTACGAACTGCTGTCGCAAAACGTGCACCGCTACGTGGCGCCGTCCGATCGTGAGTACTACAACATCAGCGTCTTCACGAGCCAAGGCTACTTCGTCCTGCAGCCCGACATCGTCTTCACGCCCAGGAAGCCCGGACCCTCCGTGATCGAGTGCGTGACCGCCGGCGTGAACAAGGTCATCCAGTTGGGGATAGTGGACCCGAAGCGGATCGGGGTCGTCGGCCACTCGATGGGTGGATACAACACCAGCATTCTCGCCACGCGCACGAACGGCATCTTCGCTGCCGCAGTGGCGGGTGCCGCGATGACCGATCTGGTGAGCTACTACGGCGACCACCACTGGAGCTCCGGCATCGCGGAGACCGATCACATCGAGACGGGGCAGGAGCGGATGGTCGTGCCGCTCTACGAGGACCTGCAGGCGTACATCGACAGCTCGGCCGTCTTCAACGCCCACAACATGACGGTGCCGCTGCTGCTCGAAGTAGGCGATTCGGACGGCACCGTCGCATGGCACCAGGGGATCGAGCTGTACAACATCGCCAGGCGCGCGCGGAAGCAGGTGGTGATGCTGGCCTACATGGGCGAGGATCACGGTCTGCGGCAGAAGAAGAACCAGGCGGATTACCAGCGCCGAATCCTCGCGTGGTTCGGGCACTACCTGAAAGGCGAGCCGGCGGAGCGCTGGATCACCGAGGGGCAGTCGTTCCTGGAACGGGAGGCCGAGATTCGCCGGGACGCGGCGAAGAAGTAGAAGCGGGCGCGGGAGGGACGTGGGGGAAACGTGGGGCTTGAGGTCCCTGCCCGGAGCGTGTCACACTCCATGGGTGATATGGCGGGCCGGTCGGTGGCCCGGTTCCTTTTCACGAGGACCGCAATCATGAACAAAGAAATCGTCGACCTGCTTGGTGACAAGGCCTCGGACCTGCTCGAGCACGAGTGCAAGACGGTGTCGAAGGACCTGCTGCACCTCCCAGGGCCGGACTTCGTGAGTCGGATCTGGTCGCACTCCGACCGGAACAACCGGGTGCTCGGCAACATTCAGCGGCTGTTCTCGATGGGCCGGCTGGCAGGTACCGGCTACTTGTCGATTCTGCCGGTTGACCAGGGAATCGAGCATTCGGGCGGCGCGAGCTTCGCCAAGAACCCGATCTACTTCGACTCCGAGAACATCGTGAAGCTGGCGGTCGAGGGTGGCTGCAACGGCGTCGCTTCGACGTTCGGTGTGCTCGGAACCGTGGCGCGCAAGTACGCCCACCGGATCCCGTTCATCGTGAAGATCAACCACAACGAGCTGCTGACGTACCCGAACAAGTTCGATCAGATCATGTTCGGAACGGTTCAACAGGCGGCCGACATGGGCGCGGTCGCAGTGGGCGCCACGATCTACTTCGGGTCCGAGGAGAGCGGCCGGCAGATTGTCGAGGTCGCGCAGGCGTTTGCCCTGGCTCACGAGATGGGGCTGGCGACGGTGCTCTGGTGCTACCTGCGGAACCCGCAGTTCAAGAAGGACAAGGACTATCACGTGGCCGCCGACCTCACGGGTCAGGCGAATCATCTCGGCGTGACGATCCAGGCCGACATCATCAAGCAGAAGCTGCCGGAGAACAACGGCGGGTTCAAGGCGCTCAACACCGGTGGCTCGAGCTACGGGAAGCTGGACGAGCGGATCTACACGCAGCTCACGACCGACCACCCGATCGACTTGACCCGCTACCAGGTGGTGAACTGCTACATGGGCCGCGCGGGGCTCATCAACTCCGGCGGTGCATCGGGCAAGAACGACTTCCGCGACGCGGCGGTCACGGCGGTCATCAACAAGCGCGCCGGTGGCATGGGCCTCATCTTGGGCCGCAAGGCGTTCCAGCGCCCGATGGCCGAGGGCGTAAAGCTGGTCAACCTGATTCAGGACGTCTACCTGGACACGTCGATCACGGTGGCGTAGGGATGGCTAGTGGCCTGCCCTGAGCGAGCGAAGCGAGTCGAAGGGCCAGCCTGCCCTGAGCCAGCGAAGCGAGTCGAAGGGCCAGCCTGCCCTGAGCCAGCGAAGCGAGTCGAAGGGTGGCCACATGAGCCACAGAACCTGGGCCAACGCCACTCATCAGACCCTTCTCTGGTTGCGGGGGATGCCGATCGAGCACGATCTCGGTGTCTACCGCCGCGTCGTGGCCCGTATCGAGGCGATCGACGCGTCGTCCCTGTCCGACAGCGACATGGCCGGGCGAGCGGCGGGCGTCCGCGATCGGGCGCGGGACGGTGATTCCCTCGATGACCTCCTCCCTGAGCTCTACGCGCTGGCCCGGGAGACCTGCGGGCGCGTCCTGCGCCTTCGGCCGTTCGACGTGCAGATCATGGCGGCCGTCGCGCTGCACCACGGGAAGCTGGCGGAGATGGCCACGGGCGAAGGGAAGACCCTGGTCGCCGTGCTGCCGGCGGCGCTGAACGCGCTGAGCGGCCGGGGCGTTCACATCTTCACGGCCAACGACTACCTGGCGCGCCGCGATGCCGACTGGATGGGGCCGGTGTACCGGCGCCTCGGCCTGTCGGTGGCCTCGGTCTCCCAGGGGATGGGCCGCGACGAACGGCGCGCGGCCTACGCAGCCGACGTCACGTACGTGACCGCGAAGGAAGCGGGCTTCGACTTCCTCCGCGATCAGACGATGTTGGACGTGGCAGACGTCGTGCAGCGGCCGTTCCATTACGTCATCGTGGACGAGGCGGACTTCATCCTGATCGACGAAGCTCGCGTGCCGCTCGTGATCGCGGGCGAGGCGCCGGCGCCGCCCGTGCCCCACCAGGTTGTGGCCGCGGCCGTCCGGCAGCTGCGGCCCGGGGTCGATTTCGTCACCGACGATCACGCACGGAACATCACGCTCACCGATGCCGGCTTCAGGCATGTCGAACGCCTGCTCGGATGCCCCCCGCTCCACCTGCCCGGGCAGCAGACGCTGTTGTCTGGAATTCACGTGGCTCTCCACGCGCTCGCGCTCCTTCACCGCGATCGCGACTACATCGTCCGCCGCGGCCGGATCGAGCTGGTGGACGAGTTCACGGGGCGCGTGGCCGAGAACCGGCGGTGGCCGCACGGCATCCAGCCGGCGATCGAAGCCAAGGAGGGCGTGGACGTGCGGCCGGAGGGGAGAGTGCTCGGCTCGATCCCCGTTCAGCACTTCGTTCGGCTCTGGCCGAAGATTGCCGGAATGACGGCAACGGCCGAGCCGTCCGCCGTGGAGCTGCACGAGTTCTACGGGTTGACGACCGTCGTGTTTCCGCCGAACCGGCCGTGCATCCGGGTGGACGAGACGGATGTCGCCTTCACGCACCGGACGGCGAAAGTTGCCGCGCTGATCGACGAGATCGACCGGGTGCACCGGTCCGGGCGCCCCGTGCTGGTCGGGACGTCGAGCGTGGCCGAGTCCGAGGAACTGGCGGCCGCGCTGCGCCGTCAACGGGTGAAGTGCCGCGTGCTCAATGCGCGGCACGATGCGCGCGAGGCGCTGATCGTCTCGCGCGCGGGGATGCCCGGCGCCGTCACGATCTCGACCAACATGGCCGGCCGAGGCACCGACATCGTGCTCGGCGGCGGCGGCCCAGAGGCGCATGCGCAGGTCGTAGCGCTCGGCGGCCTCTACGTCGTCGGGACGAATCGCCACGAGAGCCGGCGCATCGACGACCAACTGCGCGGCCGCGCCGGCCGCCAGGGCGATCCCGGCACGTCGCGGTTCTTTGTCAGCCTCGAGGACGACCTGGTTCAGCGATACGGCGTGCTCGACCTGATCCCCGCCGGCCACAGGCCGTCACGGCAGGACGGTCCGATCGAGGATCCGGCCGTCAGGCACGCAATCAACCGCGCGCAGCGGATCATCGAGGGGCAGACCTTCGAGATCCGCCGAACGCTCTGGCGGTACTCCTCGATGGTCGAGGAGCAGCGGCAGATGATGGCGCAGCAGCGGCAGAGTCTGCTTCGCGACGACGATGCGCCGTCGATTTGCGTGGAGGCCGTGCCCGAGCACCACGCGGCGCTGGCCCGCGAGGTCGGCGCCGATCACCTGCGCCGGACCGAGAAGCAGCTTGCGCTGATCCTGCTCGATCGTCGCTGGAGCGACCACCTGGCGCTCATCGACGACATCCGTGAGGGGATTCACCTGCAACGGTATGGCGGCCGCCTCCCGATCACCGAGTTCCAGCGTCAGATCATCGACGCCTACGCGACGATGATGGAGGGACTGCGCGACGAGATCGCCGAGACCTTCGTCCGCCTGCGCGCGGAGAACGGCCGGATCGACCTCGACCGGGCAGGCCTGCGCGGCCCGACCTCGACCTGGACCTATCTGGTCAACGACAACCCGCTGCCGTCGTTCGCGCTGCAGTTGATTGCCACTGGCAACTTCGGCGTGTCGCTCGCGACGGCCTTCCTCGCGATCCTCTACTGGCCGGTGACGCTTGGCGTTGTGGCGACGACGTTCGTGCGACGGCGGCTCAGGCGGAAACGGAAGGACTCCTCACACTGATCTTCGGCCTGTCGCTGCCGGCGCCGCGGCCCGCGGCCGCACGTCGCAAGTCGCCAACCGCCAGCCGAACACCCGCCCGCGGTACATGCATGACAAACCAGCCACTGACAACTGGCCACTGGCGACTGACAGAGCTACCAGCTGGCCGCGACCGGTGGCGGGGGGGCCGGATGTAGCGACGGAGTTCCGCATCGACGACCCCGGGTGGCCCTATCGCGCGTTGGAAGGCAGCCGCTTCATCCTCGTCCTCCGCCAACCGCTGGAGGAACCGGGTGATCCGCGCGCCGCGAGCAGGCGTGCCCCGGACGAGGTAGTGCACGAGCGCCCAGGATTCCGCGTAGAAGGTGTGTCCCGCCTCGGTGTCCCAGATTTTTGCCGTGCGGGCGGTGGACACGAGCTGCTCCACGGGGACGAACGCGCGTGACAACTGCGCCAAGTGCGTCGGCACCGGTGCGCCGAGCAGCACGTGCCGTCGATCGCGGTGAATCGTCGCTGTGCTGTAGAGTCGGCCACGCCGCTCAGAATCTCCAGCGCAGATTCGCCATCACTGTACGCCCGGCCTCCGGGTACCCGTCGGCCACCCAGTAGTACCTGTCGAAGGCGTTGAAGATGCCGGCCTCGAGGTCCAGCTTCTTCCGGATCGTCCAGATGCCCTTCGCGCTCACGATCGCGAAGCCGGGAACGGCAAGGTAGTGGCTCGCGTCGTTCAGCGTCCACCGTCCCTGCTCGTACTCGATGTTCACCATGATCCGCACCGCGGGCATCGGGGTGAGGATGGCGGACACGATCCCTTTGTGTCGGGGTGTGTCCACGAGGCGAACGGCCGGGTCGCTGATGTTCTTGCGTTCGAGGTAGGTATAGTTGCCGCCGAGGTCCAGGCGCGGCAGCACCAGCGTGCGCACATCGAGTTCCACGCCCGCGCTCGACGCCGCGCCGATGTTGCGCTGTTGCGTGATCCCTGCGGACACCGGGAAGCTCTGAATCAGGTCGTTGATCCGGCTGTAGAACAGGCTGGCCTGGAAGGAGGCCTTCGTGCCGATCGCGCCCTGGTATCCGGCTTCGACCGTCGTCGCGCGCTCTGCCGTCAAATCCGGGTTCGGGATCGCGGTGCCGAACTTGTACGAGTAGCGGTCCTTGAGCGACGGCATCCGCGTCTTGTGAGCGACCGTTCCGCGCAGCATGCCGGCCAGCGCGGCGTAGAAGAGGCCCGCCTGCGGATTGATCCCGCTCGACGTGCCGCAGCCGATCCCCCTGGTGGCGCAGTCGGCCAGCAGGTCGCGCTGCGCGCCCTTCTGGTAGTCGACCGCCTTGACCGTGGTCTGCCGGTCGCCGCTGATGCCCGCGACGAGAGACACCTTGGACGAGACCGCCACCGTGTCCTCGACGCCGAACGACATGAGGTGTCCCTGGAAGTCCTTGTTCGGCTCGCCGACGTTCCTGTCGTGATGGACGTCGTTCTTGAAGTGCCCGGCCGCGCGCAGCGTCTGGCGCGGGAGCCGCGTCGTGCCGAACTCGACGGAACCGCCGGCGGTGTTGTCGTGATAGAGGCTCTGGAACGACGACGGCTTCACCTGTGTCGTGTACGTCGCGTCATCGAAGCTGTAGAGCGCGTTGTCGTAGACATCGTAGAACACCCGGCCACGCACGTAGCTGGACGAACCGAGGCGCGTATGGGACAGGAGGTACACGCTGTCCTTGTCCCAGGAGGGCCACTGCCAGTAGCGCATCTTCACCGCTGGGTCGGTACCGGCGTATGGCGGATTCCCCTTCTTGCCGCGCTGACCAACATAGCTGACCACATATTCGTCGCCTGCCCGCGGCGTCCATCCGAGCTTCGCGTCGAACTTGCCGTCGCGCTTGTAGGCGCCGAGACGACCGCCGCCAGCCGGCTGGTATGTGGAACCGGGGAAGTCGGCCGGGAGCGGGAACGTGTCGCTGGTGAGGTAGGACGCGCTGCCTTGGAGGTACCACGCATTCAGTCGGCTTCCGATATTGATAAATGCGCTTCGGGACGGTCCCAACCCGAGGCCGGCGCCGGCGATACCGCTCAGGCGGTCGCTCGGGCGCCGCGAGATGATGTTGATCGCGCCGCCGAGTGCATTGGGCCCGTAGAGCACCGAACTGAATCCCTTCGAGACGCGGAGTTCTGCGACGTCGAACGTGGTGAACCGGTCGAGGTCGGCGTAGCCGTCGTACGGCGTGTAGACGGGGATGCCATCGATGAAGAGCGGCACCTGGCGCATGTCGAAGCCGCGCACGTAGACGGTGGTCTCGTTGCGCTGGCCTACCCGGGTGAACGTCACGCCTGGTGCCAGGCTCAGTGCCGTGGACAGCGAGGAGCGGCCGTGGGCCTCGATCTCCTTCGAGTTGATGACGGCGGCGCCCGCCGGCGTCATCTCGGTGGTAGCCGACATCGTGGACTCCGCAGTGACCGCCACGTCCACGCGCCCCATGTAGAACGCAGCCTCGTCGCCTCCAGGTCCGCCGGCTGCGGCCATGCGCGACAGCGTCGCGCGCAGCCGGCTCACTTCGGCGGCCAGATCCTCGACGGTGGCCAGCGATCCGGCAGGTTCCAGCCACAGCTGGCTCGCGTCGCGCGCGGCGGGTTCGCTCGACAGCGCCGCGGAGATCTCACGGCGCAGTCCCACGAGGAGCTGCGCAATCCGGTCCCTGGCGGCCGCGTCGTTCGCGGATACCCGACGCAGATCGTCCTCCACGGTAGCTAGGCGCTGCCGCCAGCCTTGCACCGAGGTGGCAGTGCCGGCCCGCACCGAAGCGCCGGCGGCATCCGTGCGAGCCGGGACGCCACACAGGCACACGAGGCACAAGGCGACAGGCGCCCATGTCACTCGACGATGAAGACGGGATGAAGACTGTGGCATCATGTCATCCGCGACGCCGGCGCGCAGTCTCCCTCGGCCACCGGAACCGGCAAGGAGATCGACAACATGTGGAAGCGTTCTTCCGGTGGCGAAGACGTCGAGGATGATTTCACGAAACCACCCGGGCCGATGGCAGCATCGAGGTGACCGCCGGAGGAAGGACGCTGACCAGGGTGTCTCGGACCCACAGGCGTAGTCGCCGAAGGCGACTCCGAATCGCGCCCTTCTGTCTACCGCTCGCCCCCGGTCGCGGACCGGATGAATGTCGCGACATCCTGCTTCAGCGCCTTGTGCGCCGACGGCCGGATGTACATCATGTGGCCGCCCTCGTAGTACCCGAATGACACCCGGTCGGTGATGTCGAGGAGTGAATACTCGTTGTCCACGAGCTGATACGGCGGCGCCGGCTGGAATCCTTCGTCCGCCATCTGCACGTGCCTGGGCGCGAACGATCCCATGTGCAGCCACGCGGAGGCTGAACCGGGGCCGCCGTTGTAGACGAAGCTGATCGGGCGCGACTTCCTGTCCTCGCCATCCTTCGTGTAGGCGACGAAGAACATCCGCGCGGCCACCTTGCCGTCGTCGAGCCGGATCGGCAGCGTCCCGGCGGTCGCGGTGTACTTGATCTCCCGCCCGTCGAGGCGCACGAGGTGCGAGGTCTGCGAAGAGTTCTCTTCCTTCGCCGTGGCGACCTCGTAGCGGCCCGCGCCCTGGGCGCCAGGCTCGGTCTGGGGTGTCTGAGGCCTCTGCTGCTGGACGTCGGGCGTGCTTCCGGGCCGCTGATTGCCGCGTGGCTGGGCGACGGCGCTGCCGAGGGTGAGTGCAAGGACACAAAGGATGGACACGAATGCCGAGCGTGTGAACATGCTAGGTCTCCTCTTCGGGGCGGGGCGATGATACCACCCCTACTTGGCCGCCGCCTCACCGATCGCGTAGACGCGCGTAGAGGCAGACACCGCAATCAGGAGGCTGTCGCCGCCGACGATGATCGGATAGGGCTGCGGGACTGCCACGCACCAGCACTCGCCGACCGCATTGACGCGGGCACTCGCCTCGGGCGACAGTGAAGGCATGCGCCCCAGTCTTCTCGCTCCCCTGATTGTTGCCACCCTCGCTGTGTTGGGGACAGCGTCCGTCCCCCAGCAGCCGACATTTCGCGCGGGCGTGGACGTCGTGAAAGTCGACGTGTCCGTCTCCCGGGGAGGCGAGCACATCGGCGGCCTGAAGGCCGAGAACTTCGCGATGTTCGACAACGGCGTCCAGCAGAAGATCACGGGCATGGCGCTGGATGAGGTGCCGCTCGAGGCCTACCTCGTGCTCGATCTGAGCGGAAGCGTCCAGGGCGCCAAGCTGGAACAGCTCAAGCAGGCGGCCAGTGCGTTCGTCGATGGGCTGGTGCCGCGTGACAAGGTCGCGCTCCTCACGTTTGCCCAGCAGGTGACCGTGCGGCAGCCGCTGACCGCCGACTTCCAGGCGTTTCGCCGCGCGCTGGCCGAGGTGACCTCCGGCGGACAGACGGCGCTGTACGACGCCGTCTCCAAGGCCATCTCGCTCCGGGAACCGCGCGACAACCGCGCCGTCGTCGTGGTGTGCACCGACGACCACGACAACGCCAGCACGGCGACATCAAAACAGGTCGTGGATGCGGCCGAGCGTTCGGACGTGCTCGTCTATGGGGTCATGGCGGCGGAAGACGGCGCTGGGCGAAGTCCCGGGGCTGGCATCGGATTCCGATCGCCGCAGCTTCAATTCCAGATCGGGTTTCTCCGCTCGCTCGCCGATGCGACCGGTGGACGGGTGTTTCGCGCGAACGTCCGCCTGCCGCTCGACGAGGTCTTTGCGATGGTTCTGGACGATGCCCGGTCGCGCTACCTGCTGACGTACTCGCCAGACAAGTCAGCGCCCGGCTGGCACAAGCTGAACGTGAAGCTGGTTGGTGTCAAAGGCGACGTGGTGGCCAGGCGTGGCTACTTCGTGGACAAGGGCGCCGAGCGCGCGCGCTGAGGTCGTGAGGAGTGCGCACCGCGGGTCGGCGCTGCCGTGGGTTTTGAAACCAGTTCTTACGAGTCGATGGTGGCCTTCCTGATGTAGTCCAGCCGCGGGAACTCGCGGGTAAGGTACGCAGTGCCGCCGCCAAACAGCGGGTCCTGCTTGCCGGCGCGAATGCCGCTGCCGGACGACTCGCCGTACTCGGCGTTCAGGGCGTCGGCGACATCCATGCCTTCGACGACGCGTCCGAAGGGGACGAAGGGCTCCTTGTCGTGCGTGGACGAGTTGTCGCGCAGGTTGATGAACACCTGCGTGGTGCAGCCGTTCGGCACGGCGAAGGCAAACGCCACCGTGCCGCGCACGTTGGACTGGCCGGCCGGGTCATCGGGGATGGTCGCGGTCCGCCAGAGCGTGGACACGCGAGGCTCGGCGTGGATGCCGAACTGTGCCCACTTGTCCTTGATGACGCGGAAGAACCGCGCCTCGTCGTAGTAGCCGTGGGCGACGAGGTTGAAGAAGCGGTCCGCGCCGTGCGGCGCCCAGGCTCGGACCACCTCGATCACGATCGTGCCCTTGCTGGTGGCCAGGCGGGCGCGGAACCGTTCCGGCGCCGGCCGGTTCATCCCGGGTGAGTCGGGATGGAGGAGCAGGTCGTCAACGGCCGGGGCCGGTGCCTGCCGCGGCCACCATGACATGGTGGCCGCGCCGACCGCCAGAAGGAGATCCCGTCGATTCATACGTCGTTCCCCCCTCGCCCCTGACTCCTGAACCCCGATTCCAGATCCCTGGTCCCCGGTCGCTGACCCCTGATCCCCGCCCTCTGTCCTCCCGTCACTTCTTCCACGCCGGCACGCCCCGCCCCGGCGTCCACGGCGCCCCTGCGACCTCGAGCTGTTCGCCGAGCTTCTTCAGGTCGACCTCGATGATTGTCCTGAGGCTCGGAAGCAGCGTCTCGAAGCCTGCGGCCGCGATCTCGTAGTCACGCTTGACCGTCGCCGTGATCGGGCTCGTCGCACTGGGTGGGCCGCTCACCCGGTCCATCAGCGACAGTTCGCCGATCTCGGAGCGCTCGCGCACCACGCGGTCGCCCTGCAGCCGCACCAGCGCGTCGCGCAGCCTCTTTTCGACCGCGCGAACCTGGTCGCCCAGCTTCGGGTCGGCCCGGGGCGTGTCCACGAGCGCCTTCTTCATGAACTGAATGCTCCGCAGCGCCTCGTCGGCCGCGCCCGACGCCCCCATCATCGCCCTCTGCAATTCGCCCGCCTTCTGCTGGTGGGCGAGCAGCGCGCCGCGGTCCTTCTCGGGCAATGAGGCCAGGCCCAGCGATTCGACCACGAACGTCTGCGGAGAGCCGAGCGGCGTGATCATCCCGCCGACGCGACTGGCCAGCGACACCGTGAAGGTCCCGGGGACGACGAGTGGCCCCTGCGGGACGCCTTCGAAGTCGTCGCGAATCGGCGCCTCGATCTGGGTTGGATCGACGGGCGCGTAGCGAAGGTCCCACGCGACGCGGTGAATGCCCTCGGCGACGGGGCCGGTCACCCGCCGCACGACCTGGCCCGCCTGGTCCGTGATGGTGAGGATAATGGCGGGCGGTTCCTCGGTGCTCTCGGCTCGCAGCTTGTCCCAGCCCGCGAAGCCGACCGGCTTGCCGTCCTTGGCCCGCGCCTTCTCGTCGTCGTGCCGCGCCTGCGCCCCGCTCTTCACCGCCTCCTTGAGGTAGTAGGTGAAGACCGCGCCGAACGGCGGATTGGGCGCGGTGAAGAATGTCTCGCCGAACATCCCCTTGCCGGCCGATCCGATCGGCTGCTGCGGGATGTACATCAATGCCTTCTTGACGGGGAAGAGCAGCGCGCTCTTCTGGAGCGACTGATCGTCGACCTGGCGCAGCGCCGAGTAGTTGTCGAGGACGTAGAGGCTCCGGCCGAACGAGCCGCCCACCAGGTCGCTCTCGCGCTCCTGAATCTTGATGTCCCGGAACGAGATGGTCGGCAGACCGCCGCCGAGCTTCAGCCAGCGTTTCCCTCCATCGAGGGTGGCGTAGATTCCGTACTCGGTGCCGGCAAAGAGCAGGTCCTTCTTGACGTGGTCCTGCGCCAGCGACCACACCCAGCCGCGCTGTGGCAGGTCTCCGACGATCGACGTCCACGTCCGGCCGCGGTCGTCGCTGCGCAGCACGTAGGGCGTGTAGTCCCCCGTCTTGTGCGAGTCTACCGCCGCGAACACGACATCCTTCTCGACCTTTGACGCTTTCACGTCGTTCACGAAGAAGTTCTCCGGCGCGCCGGGCAGCTTCTCGATGCGCCGCCACGTCTTGCCGCCATCCTCGGTGACCTGGATCAGCCCGTCGTCGGTGCCGACGTAGATCAGCCCCTCGACGAGCGGCGACTCGCTGATCATGGTGATTGTCGAGAACATCGACATCGCGCCGTGGTGCCACAGCGCGTCTGCGCTCCAGGTCTTCCCCATGATCGGCTGTTCGAGCCGGAAGATGTTGCGCGTCAGGTCCGGGCTCACCTGGGTCCAGGAATCACCGCGGTCGTTGCTCCGCCACAGGTACTGGCCGCCGTAGTAGACGCGCGTGTGCGAATGCGGACTGACGATGACGGGCGAGTCCCAGTTGAAGCGCAGCGGCGGCTCGCCGGGCCCGGGACGCGGGCTGATATAGACCGTCTCCTGGCTCTTCCTGTCGTACCGGAGCAGGTTCCCTTCCTGCCACTCGACGTAGATCGTGTTCGGGTCGGTCGGGTCGATCGCGCAGTTGTAGCCGTCCGCGCCGAACGTAATCGTCCAGTCGGCGTTGCTGATGCCGTGTGCGTTCAGCGTCTGCGACGGCCCCAACTGGCTGCCGTTGTCCTGGGTGCCGCCGTGCACGTTGTAGAAGGGGAGCGCGTTGTCGAGCGAGATCTTGTAGAACTGCGTCACAGGCAAGTTCTCGAAGAAGCGCCAGGTCTTGCCGCGGTCGCGGCTCTCGTAGACGCCGCCGTCGCTCCCGTTCAGGATGTAGTCCGGGTCGCCCTTGACGAACGCCATCGCGTGGTTGTCGCCGTGCTTGCTCTTCTCGCCCACTACCCGCCACGTCGTCCCGCCATCGTCGGTCACCCGCATCGCCGGATCCATCTGGTAGACGCGGTCGAAGGTGCTGGGGTCGGCGAAGATCTCCTGGTAGTAGTGCGGGCCAGTGCCGCCGCTGATGTACGAGTTGCGCTTCTCCCAACTCTCGCCGCGGTCGGTCGAGCGGTAGAAGCCGCGCTCGTCGGGAGAGGCTTCGACGGTGGCGTAGACGACGCGCGGGTCGAGGGAGGAGACGGCCAGGCCGATCTTGCCCATGTCGCCGGTGGGGAGGCCGACAGTCAGCTCGCGCCACGTTTTGCCGGCATCCGTCGTCTTGTAGATCCCGGAATCGGGACCGCCGCCCATGAAAGCCGCGACGGAGCGGCGCCGCTGGTACGCGGCCGCGTAGAGGATGTCCGGGTTCGAGGGATCGAGCTCGATACTCGTCACGCCCGTGTCCTTGTTGATCTCGAGCGACAGCGCCCACGTGGCGCCTCCGTCGGTGGACTTGTAGACGCCACGTTCGCCGCCCGAGGACCACAGCGGACCCTCAGCGGCGACGTAGATCACGTTCGAGTGCCGCGGATCGACGAGGATGCGCGCGATGTGGTCCGAGGCCTTCAGGCCCATGTTCGTCCACGTCTTGCCGCCGTTCAGGCTCTTGTAGACGCCATCGCCGATGCCGACGTGGCGGCCGCTCACGTTCTCGCCGGTCCCCACCCAGACCGTCTCGGGGGTCGACGGATCGAGCGTGATGCACCCGATCGAGTACGACGACTGGCTGTCGAAGATCGGCGTCCAAGTCGTGCCCGCGTTCTCGGTCTTCCAGACGCCGCCCGAGCCGACGGCGACGTACCACAACTGGTGTTTCGTGGGGTGAATGACGATGTCGCTGATGCGGCCCGACATGATGGCCGGGCCGATGCTCCGGAAAGCGAAACCCGAGAGCACGGTTTCGGTTAAGGCGCTCTTCGGCGCCTCAGGCTTGGCCGTACCGGCGGGGACCGGCGTCTTCGGTTTCTGCGCCGCGACAGCGGCCGACAGGGCCACCAGCAGGATGATGAGTGCGCACGAAATTCGTTTCACAACGTCCTCTCTTCTCCGGTGAGCGTGCCAGGGGCGAGCGTCGCCAGATGGTCCATTCCGCGATGGGCTGTTCAACGGACCGCCCGGGCGAGGCGTTCCAGATCCGCGGCCGCGGCGTTCACGAGCGCGGTCTCGCGTTCGAGCACTTTCGCCGCGCGTGCGATCTCGGCCTCGGCGTCCTTGTACTGCCGCTGTTCGATGCCTTCGCGCACGCCGGGCAGCGTCTTGACGTCGTACCCGGTGTAGAAGCCTGGCGCGTACAGGAGATGCCGATACCACTCCCGGTGGGGGAGACCGGCCGGGTCCAGCAGCTGCCGCTCGCTCTGCATCAGCTTCGCGTTCACGGCACGAACGGTCGCGGTATTGGCGGCGAGCCGCGCGGAGGCATTCGACAGAGCCTTCTGGTATCTCCCCGCGGCTGTGGTCAGCGCGGTCGACGCGTTCTGGAGGGGTGCGAAGTTCAGGGCGGGCGGGACCGCCTCGGCGACCGGCGCGACGAGCGGCCGGCGCGGGTCGTTGGTCGCTGCGAACACGCCGTCTTCGATCTGCCGGTTGTGCTCTCGGACCTCGTCCTGCCGGCGCTTCAGCAGCGCCTGCACGTCGTCGACGTACTCCTTGACCGTTTCGGCCAGCCGCGCGAGGTCGAACGGGAGGACGTCCGCGTCGGCCAGGCGGATGACGGCCGTGCCGACCGTCTGCGCAGCCAGCCGGCCGTAGACGAAGTCGGTGTCCTCGAAGTGCGTGTAGTAGTAGAAGTCGTCGTAGATCGAGTGGTAGATACCGCTGTCGTCCTCGCCGCCGTAGCCGAGGCTCAGCGTTGCGACGCCGCAGTGCTGGAGAAACGGGGTGAAGTCCGAGCCTGATCCGAGAGTGCCGATCCGTAGGTCGCCGCGCGTGCGCGCCTCATTGCGCTCCTCGGGCGTGCCTTGTGCAATCGTCGCCGCCTGCAGCCGCTTCCACGCGCTGACCTTCGCCTCGGGGTCCTCCACTGACCTGGCGACGCCGTTGATGAACGGCTCTAGCGTATGCGACCCGGCCATGCCGAGGTAGCCGCGGCCGTTGCTGTCGGTGTTGATGTAGACGGCCGCGTGCGCCTCGAGCTCGGTACCGTGCGTCTCCACCCATTCGGTCGAGCCGAGGAGTGCGGGCTCCTCACCGTCCCAGGCCGCGTAGATGATCGTCCGCTTCGGCTGCCACCCCTGTTTGCGCAGTTCGCCGAGGGCGCGCGCCTCCTCGAGTTCCGCCGACATGCCGCTGACCGGGTCGCCCGCGCCGTTCACCCAGGCGTCGTGATGATTGCCCCGGATGATCCACTCATCGGGGTAGGTGGAACCCGGCAGCCGGGCGATGACGTCGTAGAGGGGCTTGATGTCCCAGTTGAACGCGAGTTTCAGGTGGACGGTGGCCGGTCCAGGCCCGATGTGATACGCGATGGGAAGCGCGCCCCGCCAGGCCGCCGGCGCCAGCGGGCCCTGCAGCGCGGCGAGCAGCGGCTGTGCATCGCCGTAGGAAATCGGCAACACGGGGATCCGCGTGATCGTCTGCGCATCAGACATCGCCAGCCGCTTGGCGTCCGGCGTCGCGCCGACACCCGGCGTGAGCGGGTCGCCCGGGTAGACCGGCATGTCCATGACGCTGCCGCGCTGCACGCCTTCGCGGGGCCTCATCGGCCCCGCCGGGAACACCTCGCCCCCGAAGTACCCGTCGTCGCGCGGATCGGAGTAGATCAAGCAGCCGACGGCCCCGTGTTCGGCGGCGACCTTCGGCTTGATGCCGCGCCACGATGCGCCGTAGCGCGCGATCGCGATCGCGCCCTTCACCGAGACGCCGAGGCGCTCGAGTTGCTCGTAGTCCACGGGCCGGCCGTAGTTCACGTAGACGAGGGGCGCTGTGACATCGCCGTCGCTCGAATACGCATTGTAGGAGGGAAGCTGCTCGGCCTTCTGCCCGGACGTGGGGTCGACTGTCACGGCCGGTTCCTCGAGTGTCGCGACGAACCGGGTGGGCGTCACCATCTCGAGCAGGCGTATCTTCGGCGTTGGGAACAGGACGTCGAAGCGTTCGATCTTCGCGTCCCAGCCCCATTCCTTGAACCGCGCCAGCATCCAGTCGGCGTTGTCCCTGTCGTACGGCGAACCGACGTGGTGCGGCCGGGCGCTCATGCGTTCGTCGTACGCACGGATGTTGGCCGGCGCCGGCAGCTCACGAAACGCCGTTTCCCACCGATCAGCGGCCGCCACGGCGGCCTGCGGGGACTGGGCACTGGGCCTCGACGCGGGTACCACGAACACCGCGATCGCGACCGCGACAAAGAATCGACCGTGTTGACGAATCGTCATGGATGTCCTTTCCCGTGTATTCTCCTGTCCGGACGGGCTGTTGGCAAGCGTCCTGAATCGCCAGGAGACCAGGGCGGGCACGGTCGCCTGGCTGGGCGGCAGGCTGACGTGGTCCAGACTGGCGCCAAGGGCGACCCGCCACGGCTCACTGTCCAGCGTGGGGTATCCTGCGGCATTCCCCCGTGAACCCGCGCCCGGACGTTGTTCATTGGCTGTAACCCAGAGACCCAGAGACCCAGAGAGACGACTGTGACCGATACCAAGATCACCCTGCCCGAGAACGAGATCCCCACGCATTTCTACAACATCGTGCCCGACCTGCCGACGCCGCTGCCGCCACCGCTCCACCCGGTGACACGCGAACCAATCGGCCCGGAGGCGCTCGCGCCGATATTCCCCGCCTCGCTGATTGCGCAGGAAGTCTCGCAGGAGCGGATGATCGCGATCCCGGATCAGGTGCGCGACATCTACAGGCTCTACCGCCCGACCCCGGTGTTCCGTGCCCGGGCGTTCGAAGAGGCGCTCGACACGCCGGCGCGCATCTA
>Ga0209638_1000162_pt1 | contig 44962 bp, 45 predicted proteins | sample BarGraNGADG00211_FD_184490 | JGI IMG/M metagenome (GOLD analysis project Ga0209638, IMG submission 184490) | Arctic peat soil microbial communities from Barrow, Alaska - Barrow Graham LP Ref core NGADG0002-211 (SPAdes) (version 2) | ecosystem: Environmental > Terrestrial > Soil > Wetlands > Peat...
TGCGACAGGTAGAAGATGTCGGGCCGGCCCGCGTCGAAGCCGGCGGTGTGCCAGAAGACGAAGGCGGCGGCGGCGGTCGCTATCAATCCCAGCGGCACGGGTCTGGTAAGCCAGGCGAACACGCGACCGAACTGGCTCGAGGCGGCGCTCGTGGCGAAGCTGGAAACGCGATCGTAGCCCGGCAACCGGCCGACGATATCCCCGGCGGTGCCGCGGCTGCTGAGAGAAGGGTCGCCGGGTGGCTTCATGATGGGGCTCATTCTGGCGCCGGAGTCGCCGGCGCGAGGGCCGCTTGGACACGACGCTCGGTGAAAGCCTCGGCCAGCACAACGGCAAGGCAACCGAAGAAGGTCAGGGGCACGCTCGCTGCCGCAAGCCACGTGCCGTCGCTGCCGTCCGCCAGCAGCGCGATCCAGCCGACCAGCGGGAATACGACCGCCCAGGTTCGACCGCGGGCCACGAGCCAGGCCGTGGGCAGGAGCAGGAGCACGGCGTAGTGGTCCCGCAGCGGCGAGGAGAGCAGCTGGCCGGCGATGATCGTCACCTGGAGGCTCGCGACCGGGGAGGCGAACCGCCACGCAACCAGGAGCGCGGCCGCCGCAACCGCCGCCGAGGCGAGCTGCACGACCGTGGCCACGCTTTCCGTGGCGCCGGCCTGATACGCGATCGCGCCCGGGGCGAAATTGTGCGGCGTGGTCAGCGTCCCGCCGAGGCCGCGCAACAGGTCCACGTACGTGGCCCAGGCGCCGGGGCCGGTGACGACGGTCGCCGCCGCGGCCAGCACCACGGTCGCCGAAATCCCGATCGCCGCCGCGCGGTACCGTCCCGTGGCAATCGCCCACACCGCCAGCAGCCCCGGCTGAACCTTGATCAGCGCGCCGATCGCGGTGGCGGCACCAACGACCGAGGCTCTATCCATCCAGCGCCATGTGGCCGCGAATCCCAGGAAGAGGATCGGTTCCACCTGGCCGAGCTTCACCGCGTAGAGCAGCGGCCAGTTGAGCGCCGCGACGATCACGATCAGCCAGCGCACGTCGCGGCGCACCGGCAGGAGGGAGACGCCCGCGAGGAAGCACAGGGCCATAGCGAGGCACCAGAGACCGGCGGCCGCCCCCCCGAGCGAAAGCCACGGAACGAGGGCCACCGCGAACGCCGGCGGGTAGGTGTACGTTCCCGGGCACGTTCCCACGCTTATCGAGAACGCGTTGTCGTAGATGGGCTTTCCGTCGAGAAGGTTCCGGGCGGCGCCGGCGTAGCAGCTGTAGTCGTAGCCGAGTGTCTTTCCGGCAGTCCCGAGGACCAGGCCGATCATCATCGCCAGCAGCAGGATCGAGCCGACCGGCACGAACGATTCGGCGAGCCTGGATCGAGCCGGAGCCTGCGGCGCGTTCGGGCCCTGCGGCACGGCCGGCGAACCGTCTGTCACGGCTGCGGAGTCGGCTTTGTCGGATCCCCGGTGCGAAGCCGCGGGATCCGCCCGTGGGCGAACCGGATCCGGATGAGGTCCCAGGCGACGCGCAGCGCGAGTCGGGGCCGGGCGTTCATGCGCGATCCCCGGCGGTCCGTCCAGACGATCGGCACGACCGTCAGGCGGTAGCCGCGCCGCCGCGCCAGGTAGATGACGTCTACGTCGAAGACGATGCTCGTGATCCGCAGGCGGCCGAAGAGATCGCGTGCCGGCTCGCGGCGGAATCCCTTGAACCCGCACTGCGTGTCGCGGATCGGGCCCGTTACCCACATCTGCGCGGCGAAGCGGAAGAGCCGGCCCACGAGCCGCCTGAAGCGAGGCTGCGAAACACGCATGTCCGAGCCGTCTGCCTGGATGCGGCTCCCGAGCGCCAGGTCCGCGGTCGCGAGCGCATCGACCAGCTTGGGGAGCTGGTCCGGCGGCGTGGCCATGTCGGCATCGGCGAAAGCCAGGAGATCCCCGTCGGCCGCGAGCATCCCCGCTCGAACTGCGCCGCCCTTGCCGCTGTGCTGGATCGTCATGAGCCGCAGGCTGGGGCAATTCGGCTTGCCGGCCTCGGCAGCCACGCCAGGCTCGGCCGCCGCCGTGGGAGCCGCGCCAGCGCCCGGGCCGTCGGGCACGTATTCCGACCGCCCGCGGACCAGTTGGGCCGTGCCGTCGGTGCTGCCGTCGTCCACGACCAGCACTTCGACGCGAGCCGGCAGCGTTCCGGCGGGCACAGCGCACAGATAGCCGAATAGCTCGTCCAGCGCCGGCCCTAGCCGGGCCTCTTCGTTGAACGCGGGCAGGACGATGCCGAGGCTGCTGAAAACCATGAACGCGAGTTTATCGGCGCGCCCGCCGACACGTACCGCCTGCGCAACGCGCCGCGACGCTGACGGGCCGGCGTCTCGGGCGGCGTCACGCACGCGGCGCAGCTCGAATAGGTCGTTAGTACCGATGGAGTGTGACCCCGGCGATGCTACGCTGCACCGGCCGTGCGGATTCCGATGGCCCTCTACGGGCTGGCCCTTGTCGTTCGGGCGCTGCTGTTCGGTCTTCATCCGGACGCGGCCTATCCGGATTCCTACTACTACGTGGACGTGGCGCGGTCCCTTCAGGCGGGCCACGGCTTCAACATCGATTTCATCTGGTCGTTCGTCGACGTGGGCGGTCGGATTCCGGCAAACCCGATCCTGCCGATTCCGAGCAACGCCCACTGGATGCCGCTCGCGTCGATCGTGCAGCTGCCCACCATGTGGCTCCTGGGCCCCACGTCTCTCGCCTCGGCGATCCCGTTCGCGCTCATCGGGGCGCTGGCGGCGCCGCTCACCTGGCTTATTGCTCGCGAGATCGGGGCCGGCAACAGAGTCGCCCTCGCGGCGGGCGTGGCGGTCGCCATCCCGGCAGCGGCCGCGATCTACATGGCCCAGCCGGACAACTTCTCCCTCTACCAGCCGCTCGGGCTGGCCGCGATGTGGCTCGCCGCTCGCGGTCTCCGGGGCCACTGCGGCTCGTTCGCGCTGGCGGGCTTGATGGTCGGCCTGGCAACCCTGGCGCGAAACGACGGAGTCCTGCTCGGAGCGGCCGTCGGGCTCGCCTTCGCATGGGATCGATGGCGGGCCTGGCGTTCGAAGGGCGCTCGAAGCCCGAACATCCCCTGGCGCTACGCCTTCGCCTGCTTCGGCCTGTTTCTGGTGGTCATGGCGCCGTGGTATTTGCGCCAACTGATCGTGTTCGGAAGCTTCTCGCCATCGTCGACGTCGGGTCGAATCCTGCTCATCCCGAACTACGACCAGATGAACAGCGTCACCAGCGACACCTCGCTCGGGGCCTTCCTCAGCCAGGGCATCGGGCCGCTCCTGACAAGCCGCGTGCTCGGGCTCGTTTCGGCGATCCAGATCTACTCGGTGATCGCCTGCTCGGTGGTCCTGATGCCGTTCGTGGTAGTTGGGGCGTGGGCCCGCCGTCGGTCGATCGACTTCGGGCCGTTCTTCCTCTACGCGGCCTTGCTCTTTACCGCCTCGGCGCTTCTGTTTGCCGTCCACGTGCCGTACGGGACCTTCCTGCATTCGGCCGTGGCGCTGGTTCCGTTCAGCTACATCGCGGGCATGGAGGGCGTGGTCATCGTCGTGACCTGGATCGCCCGACACCGGCGGGGTTGGGAGGAAGAGCGCGCCGCACGCCTCTTCTTGGTCGCGGCCGTCGGGATAGTCGTCCTCAACGCCGGGGCCTTCGCCATGCTGGTGAACAGGTCGTGGGACTCTGAGCGCGCCAACCTGATCGCGGCCGGGCAGGCGATGGATGCCGCGGGAGCCCGAACTTCGGACCTCGTGCTCAGCGCCGACCCGGGTGGGATCGAGTACTTCACCGGACACGGTGGGGTGGTCACGCCCGAGGACTCGCTCGCGGTCATCCACCAGGTCGCGCAGGACTACGGCGTGCGCTGGCTCGTCCTCCAGCGGAGCCACATCGTGGGCGCGATGGCCGACATCATCGAATCGAAGGGCCGGCCGGTCTGGATCGGGCAATCGATCTTCGTCGTGCCGTACACCGGGCCCAAGACGGGTGATGCCGCAGCCGATGCCGCACCCGCAATGGCGGTCTATCCCGTGTGCGTGGCCCCGTCAGACTCGCGCTGCCTGGGCGTTGCGAGGGCGGGTCCATGAGCAGGCGCGAGGCCTGGCTGAGCGCCGTCGCCGTCTTCGCCCTGGCGGCCGTCGTGCGAGCAGTCGCGGCCGCCCTCGTGACGTTCCCCGTGCCCGAAGACACGGCCTACTACGCTGGCGTGGCGCGCAACCTGGTCGAGGGTCGGGGCCTGGTGAGCGACGCGCTGTGGAGCTACCAGACGCAGCCACTCCTTGTGCCGCGATCCGCCTTCGAAGTGTGGATGCCGCTGCCGAGTCTTCTGGCCGCCGTGCCGATGTGGTTCGCGGGTGCGGCCAACTGGTTCAGAGCCGCTCAGGTCGTGTCCGTGGTTTCCGGCGCGGTTCTGGCGACCCTGGCCTGGCGCCTTGGCGCCGACGTGGCAGCCGAATTGGCGCTCCCGGTCGGGCGGGCGCGCACGCTGGCGGTCGGCTCCGGCACGGTGGCCGCGCTCCTGGGACCGCTGGTCGTATACGGGGCGCTGCCCGACTCCACGGGGCTGTTCGCGGCGCTGGCCCTGGCGGCGTGCCTGCTCATGACGAGAATCGCCGCCGCGCCCGCCGGACGAGCGGATCGCCGCCTCCTCGCTCTCGGCCTGATCATCGGCTTCGCGGCGCTGACCCGGAGCGAGGCTCTCTGGCTCGGGCTGGCGTGGGCGATCGTGGTGTGGCGATGGACGCCGAGCCACGCCTCCGGCAATCGCGAGGTCTTCGATGACCGCCCCCGCATCGACCGCCGGGGCCGCCTCGCCCTCGTGGTCGTCCCAGCCGCCGTCGCCGCGCTGGTCTACGCCCCGTGGGCCGTCCGGGACTGGCTCGCCTTCGGGACGCCGCTGCCCGGTCAGACTCTCGCCAACGCGCTCTCGGTGAGCGGCTTCGACATCTTCGCCTACCAGGACCCACCGAGCCTTGCCCGCTACCTGGCCCAGGGCCCAGTCGCTCTCCTGGACATGCGCCTGGCCGGCATCGCCCACAACCTCTTCGACGTGCTCGTCATCCCTGCCTTTCCCATCGGCGTGGTTGGCCTTGTGGCGCTTCCGTGGACTGGACGCCTCGCCGCGTTGCGGCCGCTCGCCCTGACCGCAGCGATCACCTTCGCAGCGACGAGTCTCGTCTTCCCGGTGAGCACGATGTGGGGGACCTTCCTCCACGCGGCGGGCGCGATCTACGTGCTGCTCGCGGTGAGCTGCCTGCTCGCTCTGGACGCTCTCATCGTTCGGATCGGGCGGTTCCGCCACTGGACGCGACCTGTCGCCTGGCTGGGGCCCGCCTTCACGATCGCCGTCGCCATTCCACTGCTCTTCGTATCGATCGTCGTGTTCCAAAAGCAGTCCAACGACGTCCAGGCTCGTTACGACGCGCTGCCGGCCGCACTGGCCCGAGCCGGCGCGCCTCTTGGGGACGGCGGCCCGGTGATCACCAACAACCCGATCTGGCTGGCGGAGAGCGCCCGCGTCCCCACTCTGGCCCTCCCGGAGGAGTCGCCGGAGGCCGTCCTGGCCCTTGCCCACCGCTTCGGAGCGACTCTCGTGGTCATCATGCTCGACGACCGCAGGGAGTGGCCGAGCGTTTTGGACGAAGGCGGACCCGATTCTGGGTGTTTTCGCCGGGTACAGATCACCGATAACTCTGGCAGGACTCCGGAGGACGGGACGCCGCTGGCCCAAATGCGCGTCTTCCGCGTCGTCTGCCCATGAAGAACGAACCGTATACTCCCAGTCATATGGATGCCGGTCGCGGTGCCTCGGAATCGCGTGAATTGCGCTTCGACGAGCTTTACGCCGAAGCGAAGTCCACGCTGGGCTACGGCGCAAACAATCTGCGCTCCGTAACGGAGCGATACCGTGAGGCTTACCGCGATGTCCTGGCTCGCTGGCACCGGCTGCGTGACGAGCTCGACGTCGCAGAGCGGTCCCCCCTTCCGGACTCGGAGGTCGGCGACGGGGCCGCGGCGGCAGCAGCCGAAGCGGGAGCCGAGGACGCCCGCCAGCGAGTGATCCGCGGCGATGTCGAACGCTTGACATCCGAACTGGGCCGCCATCAGCAGGAACTATCGAAGCTCGAGCTTTCGGTGCGGAGCATGGAGAACGCCTGGCTCTTCCTGGAGCGTGGCGACGCGAGCCTGGCGGCGGAAGTAGCCGACGCGGGATTGGCCACCGATCTCCAGATGCGGATCGTGCAGGCTCAAGAGGCTGAGCGTTCCCGACTCGCTCAGGAGGTCCACGACGGGCCGGCGCAGGCGCTGTCGAACGCCATATTCCAGGTCGAGTACATCGAGCGCGTCATCGGCGAGGATGTCCGAATGGCCAGCAGCGAGTTGCGGTTCCTCAGGGAGCTGCTGCGGCGCGAGCTGGGAGAAGTCCGGACTTTCATCAGCCAGCTGCGGCCGCCGCTGCCCGACGAGCTGGGCCTGGACGGTTCGATCATGGACGCGGTCGAAAGCATGGCGGTACTCACCGGGGCCACCGTGGAAACAGATCTGCGGGCGCCCGCGGAGCTCCTGACGCCGACGCAGCAGACCGCGGTGTTGCGTATCGTGCAGGAGGCGCTGCAGAACATCCGCAAACATGCGGTAGCGAATCGGAGCGTTGTGTCAACGAGGCTCGACGGGACCAGCTGGCTCCTGGAGGTAAGCGACGACGGCAAGGGCTTCGATGTCAGTACCGTCGCCGCGCGGGGACGCCGCAACTTCGGTCTCCAGTTCATGCGAGAACGAGCTGAGCTCATCGGTGCCAACTTCGAGGTTCGGTCACGGCCAGCAGGCGGGACTGTCGTCTGGCTGTCCATTCCAGTGGGAAAGGAGAGCGAATGAGTTCGATGGACTACGCCGGGCCCGAAAGGCGCCGGGGGATCGCTCCGGGACGAGCCGGGGAGAAGACGACCATCCTGCTGGTGGATGACCATGCCCTCTTCCGCGTGGGGGTGCGCAACATCCTCGAGCGCGAGAACGACTTCGAAATCGTCGGCGAGGCCGACGACACTCGCGGCGCATTCGATCAGTCCGTCCAGCTTTCGCCAGACATCATCCTGATGGACCTGTCCCTGCCGGCCCCGGGCGGCATCGAGACGACTCAGCGGATCAAGCGCGAACTGCCGTCGGCGGGGATCATCGTCCTGGCCGTCAGCGAGGACGAAGACGCCCTTTTCGATGCCATCAAGGCAGGCGCTGCCGCATTCATCCTAAAGGACGTCGCCCCGGACGATCTCGTTACCATCATCCGCCGCGTCGCCAGCGGTGAGTACCTGATCAACGACAAGGTGTTTGCCAAGCCGGCAGTCGCGAGCCGCGTGCTCAAGGAGTTCCGCGAGCTGGCGATCTACGGCCAGGAGGCGGCCCCGATCTTCGCTCCCCTTTCCCCGCGCGAGGTCGAGATTCTCGACAACATCGCTCAGGGAATGACGAACAAGCAGGTCGCCTACGCTCTGTCGATCAGCGAGCAAACCGTAAAGAACCACATGTCCAGCATCCTGCGCAAGCTGAGCGTCAACGACCGAACCCAGGCCGTGGTGTACGCGATGCGCCAGGGCTGGATCCGGATGCCGGAGGACTGAAGCGCCGGTGACCATCGAACCCCTGCCCCTCCCTATCCTCGAGATAGCGGAGCGGGCCAGGCGCGAAGTCGATCTCCTGACTCGGGAGATCGGCGAGATCGAGCTGCTCGTGCAACAAGCTCGAGCGGAGGCGAGCCGTCATGAGCAAAAACGAGTCCAGACTGTTGACAAGCTGAAGACTCTGGCCGGCGCCGAACGGGCGGACGAGGAAGCAGATCTCAACGAGCAACTCGTGGCCGTGACCAGGCGTTCGGCGATCATGGAATCTCAGGTCGACATCCTCGAGGGCAAGCTCAAGGTCCTGACGCGATTCCGCGAGAGCCTCCGCCGCTACGGAGCCGATTTGGATCGCGCCTCGATGGGCGGCGCAATGCCCCATCACACGCCGGACAAGCTCGACACGAGCACGCCGCTCCCACCGGCCGTCTCGCGCCTCGTCCTGGCGGCGCAAGAGGACATGCGTCGCGAAATCGCGCGGGCGATGCACGATGGGCCGGCCCAAAGCCTGACCAACATCGCGCTCCAGGCCCAAATCGTGGAGCGGTTGCTCGACCGCGACCCGGCGGCTGCGAAGACCGAGATCGGGCAACTCGTGGCCATGGTCCAGCACACGCTCGATGCCACCAAGACGTTCATCTTCGACGTCAGGCCGATGATCCTCGACGATCTGGGTCTGGTGCCGACGCTTCGCCGCGTCGCACGGGACCGCGGACGCCGCGCCCAGATCCCGATCGAGTTCGAGTCCTACGGGCCGGACATTCGCCTGCCGATGGATGTCGAGAGCGCCTTCTTCCGCATCATCGACGAGACCGTGACCGGCTTCCTGACCGGCCACCCGGACCTTGTCTCGATCAGGATGGAGTGGTCGGACAAGCTCGAAGTGAGGGTCGCCGCCAGGCGCGAAGGCGAAGTGGAGACGATCGAAGAGGAGGAAAGCGTCGAGGCGGCCGAGCCCGGAGCCGGGGCCGGCTCCCGCCGCGGACGTACGCCGGACGGTGAGCTCCCCGACGCCCTGAGGGCCATGATCGACGAACAGCGCGCCGGGTCAGCCTCCCGCGCCGCCAAGCAGAGCAAGACCTTGACCCTGCCTCCGAACACGTGGCGCGAGGTCCAGCAGCGCGCGGAGACGATCGGCTGCACCGCCGAGCTCACCGACGATGGGCGGGAAGTAGTTCTGGTCAGGGCCAACCGTTGAGGGACTGCCAGGTTTCCGGCGACCCCGCAACTACCCGGATGGACCTGCTCCCCGTTCGAACGGCCCCGAACGTACCCCTCGACGGCGCTGAGGGCAGCCGCATAGGATGCCTCGCGTGGGCGGGCGCTCGCATGCTCGTCCGCAGTGGAGGTCAGGGTCTTGTCGAGTATGGGCTCATCCTCCTCATAGCCGCGATCGTGTGCGTAGTATCCCTGCTGTTTTTTGGAGACCAGCTCTCGTCGCTGCTGAGCCTGATCACGGGCGCCGTTTGAGCCGGCCGGCCTGCCCAGAGAAATTGCGCCAAGTATCTAGTTGTAAGCCGCAAGGCAAGGTAGACTCTTGAGAGTCTGAGGGAAATCTCAGGACTGTTATGTCGCAGGGGCCTGCCCATGTCCGAAAGCCCGCAGCTCACCGGACCGCACCAGGGGTTGTGCACCGTCGATACCAGACCGGGAATCGGCGCCGCTTGGGAGATTCATTCCTAGGACGCTGTAGCCCATTCGTATAGTCGCGGTTCGGTCTACCGCTGCCCATTGTGTTGACATCTGTCACATGTGCTCGGGAGTGACGTTGTGAAGCGATCTAATCGGATCCTCATCCTCGTTGGGGTGTTCATCGCCGCGATGGCGTTCATCGGTGTCTTGCTGCTTTCCAGTAGCAACAGCACCAACACCGGCCCGGGGGCGACGCCCACGCCGACCCAAGAAGCTTTGACCCCGGTCGTTTTCGCGACGAGGGATATCAACGTCGGCGAGACGATCACGGACAGCATGGTCACGGTCAAGCAGGTGACCGTCTCAACGGCAGCCACCTACGGGACGGACACTTTCAAGACCGTGGATCAGGTCAGGGACAAGGTCGCGGCCGGCTTCATCAAGTTGGGCGACCCGCTCCGCAACGGAATCGACTTCCTCCATGTCACTCCTGGAACCGTGACGCAGGGCCAGGACATCGCCTCGCTCATCGACCCCGGTTACGTTGCCGTCTCAATGGAAATCGATCAGATCAACGGCGTAGGAACGTTGATCGTGCCCGGTGACCATGTAGATGTGATCCTGGCGCTCTACGTGAACGAGCTCGCCCTGACGACGACGGACACCAACAAAACGTCCATCACCCTTCCGGGCGGCAAGGACGTCACCTCAAAGATGATTTTCCAGAACTGCAAGGTTCTGGCTACTTTGCTTCGGCCCGTAGCGGCGGGCGCCACAGAAGCTCCCGCGGTGGCCGGGGCCTCGGCTACGCCCGCACCGTCACCGACCATAGGCGTGGTGACGAACAACGGCCAGCACATGCTCTTGATCCTCCAGGTGAAGCCCGACCAGGCCGAGGTCATCCGCTGGGCGCAGCGCGAGGAGCTGACGGACGCGCAGAACTACATCGACCTCTCGTTGGCGCTTCGATCGCCCAAGGACAACGACGCGCCCGCCGTGAACACTGTCGGCGTAACCTTCTCCGAGTTGGTCACCCGCTACGGCGTCCTACCGCCGGACCCGCGCGGAATCATCCCTGCGCATCTGGCCGACGGCATCAAGTGGTAATCCGCTCCCCCGGACCGCGGCCGGGGCGATCACGAGGGGCCGAGCAGATCGGCCCCTCAGACATCTTCCAGGCGACACTCTCCGATGACTGACCGGATCAAAGTCCTGATCGTCGACGACATTCCGGAAACGCGCGACCACCTGTCCAAGCTCCTGAGCTTTGAATCGGACGTGGAGGTGGTCGGAACCGCGGCATCCGGGGCCGAAGCGATCGAGCAGGCAAGCAAGCTATTGCCTGACGTCGTCTTGATGGACATCAACATGCCCGACATAGATGGCATCGCCGCCACCGAGCGACTGTCGTCTCAAGTTCCCAGCGCGGCCGTCGTGATGATGTCCGTCCAGGGTGAGGCCGACTACCTCCGTCGCTCGATGCTTGCCGGCGCCCGAGAGTTCCTGGTGAAGCCGTTCAGCAGTGACGAGCTAACGGCCTCGATTCGCCAGGTCTATTCCCGGGAGCGCGAGAAGGCAAGCCGGATCGCACTGACCCCGGTTTCGCCAAGCGGGGAGTCGAAGGAATCGGGCCTGGTGGTCGCGGTCTTCAGCCCCAAAGGCGGCGTCGGGCGCACTACGGTCGCGGTCAACCTGGCGGTGGCGGCAGCGACCGAGCTTGGCAAGAAGGTCATCGTGGTAGACGCGTCGTTCCAGTTCGGGGACGTCGCGGTGCTGCTCAACCTGAGTTCGAAGAACAAGTCGATGTCCGAACTCGTCCAGGAGCTCGAGAGCAGCCACGATGCCGACGCGGTCGAGACATATATGGTGGCCCACCAGTCGGGCATCCACGCCCTGCTCGCCCCATCGTCGCCTGAGATGGCGGAGCTGATCACGCCGGCCGGGGTGAAGCAAGTGCTCGAGATCCTGCGCCAGCGCTTCGATCTCGTAATCGTCGATTGCGCAGCGTGGTTCAACGATACAACCCTGGGTATCCTGGATCTAGCCGACGTCATTCTCACCGTGCTCACGCTGGAAATCACCAGCATCAAGAACATCCGGCTCTTCCTCGAAGTCGCGGAGCAGCTCGGCTATGACAACAAGATCCGGCTCGTGCTCAATCGCGCCGACACTGCGCTCGGCATCAGGGTGGCCGACGTCGAGCATTCGATCGGCCGCAAGGTCGACAACACAATCGTCAGCGACGGCCGCGCGGTCGTCTACGCCTTGAACAGAGGCATTCCATTCGTGCTCAGCAACCGAGGAGCTCAGGTCTCGCAGGACATATTCCGTCTAGCCACAGCGGTGGCTGGGAGCAGAGAATCACGCGACGAGGAAAGCCACAAGGCCAGCCAGCAGCGCAAGTCGCTGTTCGCGTGGAGATGAGCGCCCTTCGGGGCCAGCAAGGGGTGTAGGCGATGTCCCTTCTGAAGCGAATCGAAAGCGCTCGACCCGGCGTCGCGCCGGGGCCGGGGGCGCCAACAGGTCCAGCGGGTGGTCCTCCTGGCTCGGGCGGCATTGCTCCGCCGACCGGCGGCCAGCGGCTGCTGAACCAGGCTCCCATTCGAGAATCGCTGCGAGAGGTCAAGTTCCGGATCCAGTCCCGGGTCATCCAGGACCTCGATCCGAAGCTCGACCTAGCCAACCAGGTCGAGGTCCGGCGCCAGATCGAGGAGATCTTCGGCCGCGTGGTCGACGAGGAGGGTCTCGCCCTCACTCGTGCCGAGCGCGTCCGTATGCTCGAGCAGATCACGGACGAGATCATCGGTCTGGGACCGCTCGAGCCGCTTCTGCGTGACGACACGGTCACAGAGATCATGGTCAACGGCCCGCGCCAGGTCTACATCGAGCGCAGCGGCCGCCTCGAACTGACGAATGTCGTCTTCCAGAACGACGACCACGTGATGCGGATCATCGACCGGATCATCTCCCCGATCGGCCGCCGCATCGATGAGTCGAGCCCGATGGTGGACGCTCGCCTGACGGACGGATCGCGCGTCAATGCAATCATTCCGCCGCTGTCCCTGGTCGGCCCTGTCATCACCATCCGCAAGTTCTCGGCCTCGCCCTTTACAGTTGACGACCTGATCCGGTTTGGCACGGCGACACCGGAGATGTTCGACTTCCTCCGGGCTTGCGTCGAAGCACGCCTCAATCTCTTCGTCTCAGGCGGCACCGGCTCCGGCAAGACGACCACGCTCAACGTGCTCTCGTCGTTCATCCCGAATGACGAGCGGATCATCACGGTCGAGGATGCCGCCGAGCTTCAACTGCGCCAGGAGCACGTGGTAACCCTCGAGTCGCGGCCATCGAACATCGAAGGCAAGGGCGCGGTCCCCATCCGGGAACTCGTCAAGAACTGCCTGCGAATGCGCCCCGATCGCATCATCGTGGGCGAGTGCCGAGGAGGCGAGGCCCTGGACATGCTCCAGGCCATGAACACCGGCCACGACGGATCGATGTCGACAGGCCACGCCAACAGCCCACGCGACATGCTCGCCCGGCTCGAGACGATGGTCCTCATGGCCGGCGTGGATCTGCCGCTGCGTGCTATCCGCGAGCAGGTCTCATCGGCCGTGGATTTGATCGTGCATCAGTCGCGTCTCAAGGACGGCTCGCGCCGGATCACGAACATCACCGAGGTTCAGGGCATGGAAGGTGATGTCATCGTGATGCAGGATGTCTTCGTATTCGAACAGACTGGCGTGGCGGAGGGCAAGATCCAGGGTCGGCTACGCGCGACCGGTATCCGGCCCAAGTTCGTCGAGAAGTTCGAGGTCATGGGCATCCACCTGCCGCGCGGCCTGTTCGGGTTCGCGTAGAAGCAGGAGGGCGGAGAGCGTTATGGGACCAATCATTCTCGGGCTGATTCTGGCTCTCGGGATCATCCTCATTTTCGTCGGGCTCGCGTCCTCCAATCGAGGGTCGGGAATCAGCGCTCGGCTTGAGCGCTACGCCACCTCGAAACCAGAGACCACCGGGCGTGGGTCGAGCACGGCATCGGTGGGCCTGGGAGATGTCCTGGCCTCGAGCGTGGCGCTGGCCCGCTTCAACAAGATCGTCGAGCAACGCGACTTCGGCGCAAACCTGGCGCGGGAAATCGCAAGGGCCGACCTGAAGCTCAAAGTCAGCGAATACCTGGTCATCTGGGCCTCTTGCATCGTCGGCGTCCCCTTCCTGTTCTTGGTCATGGGACTGATGATCCAGCCGCTGAAGTCGCCCATCGCGCTGCTCCTCGGGGCGGTGGTGGGCTTCTTCATTCCGCGGTTCTGGCTCAGCCGGCGCCGCACGTCGCGGCTCAACGCCTTCAACAAGCAGCTGCCCGACACGATCACCCTCATCGCCAACGCTCTGCGCGCAGGCTCTTCGTTCCTGCAGGCGATCGAGATGGTCGTCCGCGAGGCACAGCCGCCGGTCACCGTTGAGTTCGGCCGCGTGGTCCGCGAGGTCAACCTCGGCCTCGCCTTCGACGCCGCGCTGGAGAACATGGTCCGGCGCGTTCGTTCCGACGACCTCGAACTGATGGCCACGGCGATCACGATCCAGCATCAGGTCGGCGGCAACCTCGCGGAGATCCTCGACTCCATCGCCTTCACCATCCGAGAGCGCGTCAGGATCAAGGGCGAGATCAAGACGCTTACTGCCCAGCAACGCCTGTCGGGCTACGTCGTGGCGTTTCTGCCGATCGGCCTCGTCGGCTTCCTGATGGTTCTCGCGCCTACCTTCATGCAACCGATGTTCGAGAACCCGCCGGCGATCCTGGGTCTGCCCGTGGGTGTGGTCATCCTTGTCATCGCCGGGGTGATGATGTTCACCGGCTTCATGCTCATCCGCAAAGTCGTAGATATCGAGGTCTGACATGACGCCTGTGATCATTCTCGCCGGCATCCTCGCCCTCGGGATCGTGTTGCTCTTCGTCGGTCTGGCCAGCCAGGGGCCCATCGACCCGGTCCAGGCCCGACTGACTCAACTGGGCTCGTTGCAGGCCCGGAACCTCGAAGAACTCGAGCTGCAGGCCCCGTTCCTGGAACGGACCATGCGCCCGTTCATGGCCCGCCTCTCGCACACGGCAAGCCGGGTCACCAGTGCCTCTTCCGCGGACTCGATGGAGAAGCGGCTGGCCCTCGCGGGCAACCCGAGCGATCTGCGAATAGCCGACTGGCTCGGCGTCAAGGCCCTCGTCGCCGGTGCCACGAGCCTGATCATGTTCTTGCTGGTCGAGCTGCTGCTCCACGGCAGCCTCCCCTACGCTCTCTTCGTCGGCGTGATTGGCCTGATCTTCGGCTACGTCCTGCCGGAGTTCTGGCTGGGCCGGCAAATCAAAGCTCGTCAGAAAGTCATCATCCGGATGATCCCGGACGCGCTGGACCTTCTCACGATCTCGGTCCGGGCCGGCCTCGGCTTCGACGCGGCACTCGCGAAGGTCGTCGAGAAGCTGCCGGGGGCGCTGAGCGACGAGTTCAGGCGAGCCCTGGCGGAGGTCCGGGTCGGCAAGGCGCGCCGCGATGCGCTGCGCGACATCATCGCGAGAACGAACGTTCAGCCGCTCTCCAACTTCATCGGAGCCATCATCCAGGCCGAGACGCTGGGTGTATCGATCTCGAAGGTCCTGCAGGTTCAATCCGAGCAGCTTCGCATCGAGCGACGCCAGCGCGCCGAGGAGATGGCCGCGAAAGCGCCGATCAAGATGCTCTTCCCGCTCGTCGGCTGCATCTTCCCGGCGCTCTTCGTCGTCATTCTCGGTCCGGCCATCATCACCATGGTAAGAACATTCTCGATCAACCACGTCGGCCAGTGAGTAAGCCGAGGCTGGTGGCCTGCAATGCCAGCCGCGGAACTTCTCTGGCGGAGCGGATCGAAGATGGGTCCTCCCTCTGGGCCAAGTTCATTGGCCTGATGGGACGGGGTTCGCTGCCCCAGGGGGACGGACTGTGGCTGCCGGGCGAGAACGGAATCCACATGCTCTTCATGCGCTTCCCCATCGACGCCGTTTTCGTGTCGCCGCCACTCGCCGGCAAGACCGGACCGCGGCGAGTTCTCGCGCTGCGGCGGTCGCTGAGGCCGTGGCTCGGCGTCGTCTGGTTCGCCCGCGGCGCGAAGGGCGTGCTGGAGTTGCCCGCCGGAACGATCGACGCGTCCAGAACGGCCGTCGGTGACGAGATCGTCATCGAGGCGCAACAGGGGTGAGATGGCGGTGATCGCCGGATACGCCGCGGATAAGGCGGGCCCGATAACGTGGCCGCATGCCTCCGAGTCGCTCCATCCTGGACGTGATGCTGCCGGCTTTCTGTGCCGGCTGCGATACCGAGGGAACGGCGCTATGCCCGTCGTGCCGGGCGTCGCTGGATTTGCGACTGGCCCTTTCGCCAGGTGTTCCACTCGGCCTCAGGGCAGCGTGGCCGCTGCCGCTGGCGCAGGTGGAGTGGTGCGCCCCGTTCTCCGGAGTGGTACGGGCCGCGCTGCACCGCCTGAAGTACGGGGGCGAGCGGCGGCTCTGTGTTCCGCTGGCGGAGGCGATGGCCGCCCGATGGCGGGCGGCAGGAGTGGGCGGGGAGCTGCTTGTCCCCGTTCCGGTGCACCCCGCTCGAGCGCGCCTTCGCGGCTTCGATCAGGCCGTTCTGCTGGCCCGCGCCGCGTCGCTGCCGCTGGGGATGCCCTCGCTGGTCGCGCTGGAGCGGTCCCGCAACACGGCGCCGCAATTCGACCTGGGACGAACCGCGCGCTGGGCCAACGTTCACGGGGCATTCGCCCTGCGGGGGCCAACCGATGCCGTGGCCGTTCGGGGCAGATGGATCGTCCTGGTGGACGATGTCTTGACGACTGGCTCGACGTTGGTGGCCTGTGCCGAGGCGCTGTACGAGGCCGGGGCCGTGGCGGTTTCGGCTCTGACCGTGGCCCGAGAGCGCTGATCTACGTCAACCCGTGGAAGCCGCAGGTCGCGGCCGGTTCCTATACTTGCCGCATGGCGGCGGCTAATAGAGAGAAGTGCGTGGCTGTGCCGGTCTCGCCGGCCGTCCACGCTTAACGCGTTGTCGGAGGTACGCCGTGAGGACGATCGTCAAGGGTAAGAACATCGACGTCCCGGAGTCCGTGCGGCAATATGCCGAACGCAAGATGCGTCGGCTCGAACGCTTCCTGGACGATCGATCGGAGGCCGTTGTCGAGCTCTCGAACGAGCAGCATCGCAGCACGACCGACTCGCACATAGTCGAGCTGACCCTCATTGTCGACGGCCAGACGCTGCGCGGCCACGCGACGGGTTCCACATTCGAAGCCAGTCTCGATGCGGTGCTCGACCGCGTCGAGCGTCAGGCCGTCGACCTGCGAGAGAAGCCGCGCGGTAAGATCCGGCCCGATGACGCCAGGGCCCGGCGAATCATCGGTGGAGCGGAAATCGCCGGCGCCGAATCCGCCGACCTCGACGAAGGCGCGTTGACGTCGCGAATCGTCAAGACGAAGCGCTTCGGAATCGAGCCGATGTTCGAGGAGGACGCTGTCGAACGAATGGAGGAGCTGGGTCACCTCTTCTTCATCTTCGTCAACGCCGAGTCCGAGAAACTGTGCGTGCTGTACAAGCGCAAGAGTGGCGACTACGGACTGATCGAGCCAGTGATCGGCGGCCAGTACACGCCGGGACGAAACGGCCACAAGGCCAACTGAGCCGAGATTGATCGGCTCTCGCCGCCCTCACGTTCGCCATCCTCGAGTCGAGTTGCCCGGCGGTCGTCGAGCCGGTGCCCACCTGCCGCTAAGCCTGGGGTTGCCGCGGGTCGCCGAACGGGCCGCCGAGATCGGAGCCTCGGCTCTCCAGATCTTCAGCGACAACCCCACGTCGTGGAGGCGCCGGTCTGGACCTCCGCCCGACGCCGAGGAGTTCCTGAGCCGCCTGGCCGAGCTCGACATCGCGCCGGTCGCGATTCACGCCGCCTACCTCGTGAACCTAGCCGGGCCCGATGACGGGCTCTTCGAACGGTCCGTCCAGGTTCTGCGCAGCGAGCTGGCCGTGGCCCCGGAGCTTGGCGCCCGATACGTGAACGTCCATGCGGGGTCGCATCGCGGGTCGGGCACGGAAGCGGGCGTCTCCCGACTCGTGGATGGCCTGGAGCGCAGCCTGGCCGACGGCCCTGCCGGCAGCGACGCACCCATGGTCGTCCTGGAGAACTCGTCGGGCGGAGGCGCCACCATGGCCTCGACGATCGAAGGGATGGCAGCGGTGTTGGACGCGGCCGAAGCGCATGGCATCGATGGCCGCCTCGGCGTGTGCCTCGATACGGCCCACCTTTGGGGCGCCGGCTACGACATCTCGTCCGCGCCCGGGGTCGAATCCGTGCTGAGCGAGTTCGACGAACAGATCGGCCTCTCTCGTCTGGTCATGATCCACTTCAACGATTCGCACTCACCACTCGGGTCCCGACACGACCGGCACGCCCACATCGGCGAGGGGCGGATCGGGACTGCCGGGATGGCCCACTTGCTCCGCCACCCGGACCTGGACCACGTGACCTTCCTGCTCGAGACGCCGGGGATGGAACAAGGCTACGACCAGGTCAACATGGCCAGGATCGGCGACCTAGCTGTCGGCCGACCGCTGACGCCGGGCTCCGAGCCGGCACTCGAGCCTGGCCCCGAGCCGGCACTCGAACTCGAGCCGGCGCCTCGGCTGTGAACCGGATCGTGCGGCCGTTCCACAGAATCGCCGACCGTTTCGGGCTCGGCCTGGGCGAGTTGGGCTGCCTCGCCGTCATCGTGCTCGCTGGGGCGGTACTTCGACTCGTAAATCTGGCGGCCCGCGGCGGCTGGGATTCCGACCAGGCGCTGGACATGATGGCTCTGCGTACGGCCGTCAACTCGGCCCAGCTGCCGGCCCTGGGTCCCCAAGCCAGCTGGGCCGGTGGCACGTTCCACCACGGCGCTCTCTTCTACGACATGTTCATCCCCGCCTACTGGCTCGGCAACGGCGACCCGACGGCAGTGGTTTTCGAGACTGCCCTGGCGGGATTGATCGTCGTGCCGATCGTCTGGTGGATCGCGCGATCGATTGGGGGTACGGCAGCCGGCCTGACGGCCGCTCTTCTGGCGGCGGTGTCGGCCAGCCTGATCGGCTTTTCGACCTTCATCTGGAACCCCACTCCGGTCGAGCCTGGAGCTGCGCTGGCGTTCCTTGGCGCATGGCAGGCCTGGCGTACGCGTCGGCCCTGGTGGTGGCTCGTAGCCGCCGCTGGGACGGCCGTGGCGATGCAAGCGCACATCACCGCGGTTGTCATCGTCCTGCCCATGACAGCGGCCTTCCTGGTGACTCTGAGGCGCGGCCCGGCGGGCGGGCGTCGCCGGATCGTGGCGTGGGGGCTAGCGGGGGCAGCGCTGGTCGTGGCCACGTACCTGCCGCTGATCATCTACGAGCTGAGCCACAACTTCGTAGAGACGCGCGGGATCTTGAGTTACTTCACCGGGCCGAGCACCACGCCCGGACGCGACCCGTTCTCGCGCCTCTTCTTCGCCGCGATCCGGATCCTTGCCTGGCCGCTGACACGCTGGCCGATGGTCGATCTGGTGCCGTCGTTCCTGCCGGCCCTGACCGTGGCCTTCACGCTCGCCTTCGGCATGATCTGGCGGTTGATGAAGACTGGCGGCGGGGCTCGGTCCGACGGCGCCGGCGGCGCGACGGGGGCGACGCTATCGGCCGGCATCGGCCCCGACTCCAACGCCGGCCAAAGCCCCATTCGAGCCTCGGCGATCGAGGCCGAGGGGACTCGATTCGTCGGGGCCTGCCTGCTGCTGCTCATATTGGTTCTGGGCCTGGGCGTACACGCCGTCTCGGAGGTGCAGGAGCTGCCGACCGAGCAGTATCACGTCGTTGCGGATCCACTGGTCCTCGTGGCCACGGGACTGGTGATCGGCGGGCTATGGCGAGCTATGCCGCGTCGATGGCCGGCGTGGAGCTCCCGTGCGCTGGCAATCCTGGGGGTGGCTGCCCTCGTCGCCTGGAATGCGGGCCACTGGCCTCCGCTGACCGCTCCCGACGGGGGCTGGCCGGCTGCTCAAGCCGCGGCAACAAGGCTGGAGCGCGATGCGGCTGGGACGTCGCTCTCTGTCGTACCGCTCTTCGTGGACAAGGGCATCAGCGCCTACGAGTATCCGCTAGAGCGCGACGGCGTGGTCCTCGTAGAGCCCGCCGGCGCCGCGACAGTCGTCCTGCTATGCGACTCGCTCTGGCTCGACGGCTGCGGCGGCTCCCAGGAAGAAGCCTGGGTTAACCGGAACGCGGCCGGGCAGGCGCTGCATATGTGCGATCGCTTCTGGGCCGCTCCAGATCGCCTGCTCACGGTCTACCGGCGCGGTGTCAACGGCCAGGCAGCAGTCGCCGTGTGCGGCCCCTGAACGTCCGCGAGTCTGCGGCGGGCGCGGGGCGGGCTCTGCGGCGGGCGCGGGGCGGGCTCTGCGGCGGCGCGGGCGGCCGCTGCCGTGCGCAGCGACCCGCAACTCAGGTGGCGTCGCGGCTTGATCGGGCTCGAGGCGGCATCTGCAGAGGCAGCGGTCGCATAGGGCGGCCGGCCACGGCCGGCATCAGCGGTGTATCGCGGCGCTCGCCGAGCATGCGACGCGGCTCCATCGTCCGTTCGTCGGTTCGCAGACCCGAGTAGGTGCGGCCGAAGCGGCGCATTCGAACCGCGAGGTAGTACTCCATGACTTGGCGCATTTGAGGCTCCGATAGGACATCGTCGGCCCGCAGCGCGTATTCGACGCGGGCGGTGGGGTTCGCGGATCCGGACGCGACCGCGCCCAGATATTGCGGAGCCTCGGAGTCGTCGCGGATTTCACGCAGGCCGCGCGCAAGCTTGGTCGCCGTGCCCAGCGAAGGCATGCGGTCACCGCGTACCAGCCGGGAGATCGTGGAGTGATCCACGCCGGACTGCTGCGCCAACTGTCGCTGCGACATCTTTTTCGCTTTGAGTTGGGCACGTAGCCACTCGTTAAAGGCCCGTGCGCTCTGTCCGGCCATGCGAGGTCAGCTCCTGGGTACGGTCGATTTGCCCGGATACTGGAACTATCGGTTCCAGCCGCCCAAGCGTGAATGGCCTTTTGGTACCGCAGGTGCGACGACTGTCAGCCGCCACGGCAAGGTGAACGCAAGGTCGCACGATCCGGTGACCGAATCGGGAAGCTGAGCGTCAGGCGGAGGCGCTCACCGAATCCGCTACCTGGGGGGCGGCAGTTCCGGGAGGTCCCAGGGACTCGACCTCCATCCCGCCGCCGCGCGGCTTGGACGAGAGCATATAGGCGATCCCGCCCAGAACCACGATCGAGAAGACGCTGATCGCCCGGTCCACAAGGACGATGGCCGCGGCGTGTGTCTGGGTCGCGCCGAAGACGCCTTGCAGCACGCCGACCATGCCACCCTCGACCAGGCCGATACCGCCCGGCGTGAAGGGGACTGCCGTCAGCAGAGAGCCGATGAGGGCCACGAACATGGCGCCCGAGAGGCCGAGATCGACGTCGGCGAAACCGAGAGCACGCATGACGAAGTAAAGGCGAAGAGCTTCCGTCATCCAGATGACTACGGTCATGAGGCCCAGCAAGGGAAGACCTTTGAGCCCGACCGAGCCGAAGACGCCTTCTTCGAACTTGTCGTAGAAATCCGCTACACGATGTGGCAGCGGGAGGAAGGCGATGACTCGACGGCCGAAGCTGCGCATCACCACGAGTGCAACGATGAGCACGATGATCACGATCACGCCTACGGCGAAGATGGCCTGCACCGCGGTAGGCAGCTCGTTCAGGCTGCCGCGGAAGCGCCAGTAGCCGGCTAGGATCCCGAGCGCAGCGATCGCGATGAGGTCGAGGATCCGCTCCATCAAGACTGTGCCCAGCGTTCGCGTGGCGGAGACGGGGCTGTTGAGCTTGAGCAAGTAGGCTCGGTACAGATCGCCGAGCTTGGCGGGGACGATGCAGTTGACCAGCCAGGACAGGAAGAGGATCTCCGTTCCGTCCTTGACCTTGACCTTGTACCCGGCGCCCTTGAGAAGCTTGGTCCATCGCCAGCCGCGCAGCGGGAAGCCAAGGTAGTAGATGGAAAACGCCAGCAGAATCAGCCACGGGTTGGCCCGGCTGATATCGCCCGGCACATCCCGCATTTGCGTCCAGTTGAGCGCGACGGCGATGACGATGATTGCCAGCGGGACGGCGATCGACAGGATCGTCCGAGGCTGCCTCAGTCGCCGGACCAGCGACATCTGGTCGGCGGGCGGAACCTCGACCGGCGCCTCGGGGTTGATGAGAGCGTCCGCCTCCTGCCCGAGCGGATCGCCGATCGGATGGCGGTGGTGCTCGGACTGATCAGTCACGGACTTCTCCCATGGTCTGCCGCGGTCGGCGCCGCCCATTCCCCATCAGCGATTGGATGATCTTCGCGAGCGGGGTCCACGCTCGAACGTAGTAGCTGGCGTGGCCCGGCTGCATGTCCACGCTGGCGAGCGCGGTCAGGAGCCCCTCGGGCGTGCTCGGGTCGCCGGTGAGTATGTTGTAGGCCACCCCCACTTCGAGAACGGTATGGGAGTCGGAAGCGGCCACGCCTGGCAGGTTGTGCCCAACGGCGAAGAGAGCGGCCTTTTCGTTGGCCGATCCACCGAGCACGCGGGCGTTGTAGGCCTCCACCCAGTCGATCTTGTCCGCGATCGACTCGAGATCCGTGCCGTGGCGGCCGAAGCCGCGCCGGCCGTCGAACGGGTGCGGAATGCCGACGAGACCGCCCTGCTCCCTGATGGCCGCGATCGTCTCGATCGCGGAGAGTCCAGGCGGAACGAGGTCGCGCAGAAAGAGCGCGATCATGTCGCCATCCGCCGACTTGACCTCCTCACCGACGATGACGGTCAGCCCTTCCGGCGCCGCGTCGCGGACCTCCACGGCCGTGTCGATGCGGTCGTGGTCGGTGATCGCCAGGTGGGTCAGGCCCCGCGAGGCCGCGGCTCGAACCACGGCCATCGGGTTGGCGAGCGAATCGAAGCTCGCGCGCGTGTGGCAGTGCAAATCGATGAACGCCCGCCGCTCGTCACCGACGCCGGTGTCATCCAGAGCCACGGTCAACCCTGGTGACCGAGGTACGGCCTGAAGAACTCGAAATGCTCGAGAGCGATCCCGGTTCCGAGAGCGACGCAATGCAGCGAGTTGTCGGCTACATGGCACGGAACGCCCGTCACCTGGGTCAGCAACTTGTCGATGTTGCGCAGCAGCGACCCGCCGCCGGACATCACCATGCCCTTGTCGATGATGTCGCTGGAGAGCTCCGGCGGAGTTTGCTCGAGGACCAGCCGAACCGCCCCGATGATCTGCTGGAGCGGCGGCTCCATCGCCTCCATGATCTCGGTGCTGGTCAGCTGAATGGTCCGCGGCAGGCCGGCGATGAGATCACGGCCGCGAACGTCCATGGTCAGTTCGCGCTCGAGGGGCAGGGCCGTCCCGATCTCGATCTTCACGTCCTCGGCAGTTCGATCGCCGATCATGAGGTTGTACTTGCGCCGGACGTAGTTCGAGATGGCCTCGTCGATCTTGTTGCCGCCGACTCGGAGGCTCGTCGAGACGACGATGGCGCCCAGCGAGATGACCGCGATTTCGCTCGTCCCACCGCCGATGTCGATGACCATGGCTCCGGACGGGCCGCTGATCGGGACGTTGGCGCCGATCGCGGCCGCCAGCGGCTCCTCGATCAGATATGCCTCGCGCGCCCCGGCCTTGAGTGCCGCGTCGCGGACGGCGCGCTTCTCGACGCTGGTGACGCCCGCGGGCACGCAGATCATCACTTCGGGCTTGCCCCAGCCGATCCGCCGGCTGGATTGAACGCGCGAGATGAAGTGCTCCAGCAGCGCCTCGGTGATCAGGTAGTCGGCGATCACGCCATCGCGCATGGGCCGGATGGCCGTGATGTTGCTGGGCGTGCGGCCGATCATGTCGCGTGCTTCGGACCCCACGGCCACGATGTGGTTCTGGTCGTCCACGGCGACAACCGAGGGCTCGGACATAACGATGCCCTTGCCCTTGACGTAGACGATGATGTTGGCCGTGCCCAGGTCGATCCCAATCTTCATGCCGGTGAGCTAAGTCCCTTCCGCAAGCCGCTCGATCCTGGCCCCAAGTTCCAGGAATTTCCGGTCGATCTTCTCATAGCCGCGGTGAACGTGGTGAGCGCCGCGGATCGTGGTCGTTCCCTCGGCGGCTAGCGCGGCAAGTATGAGGGACGCGCCGGCCCGCAGATCGCCGATCTCGACCTCCGCACCGCGCAGCGGCGACGGGCCTTCGATCACGGCGTGGTGCTTGTCCTGGATTTCCACGCGGGCACCCATCCGACGCAACTCCACGAGCCATTCCAGCCGATCCTCGAAGACCGTCTCGTGGACACGGCTGATGCCTTCGGCCTGGCTGAGAAGCACGCAGGTGGGCGGCTGCAGGTCGGTAGCCAGGCCAGGATAGGGGTCTGTTTCGATGTCGCAGCCGCGGAGGGGGCGCAGATCGGTCCCGGTGGCATCCACTTCGATCGAGTCCCGGCTGCAATTGATCGAGACGCCCGTATTGACCATGACCTCCAGGAAGGAACCCAGGTGGTCGCACGGCGCGTCTCTCAGAGTCACTCGTCCGTGGGTCACGCCTGCCGCGACGACGAACGTGCCCGCCTCGATGCGATCCGGCACTACTTTGTGTTCGGCGCCGCGCAGCCGGCGGCAACCCTCGATCTCGATGCGGGTCGGAGCGGTCCGCTCGACTTCGGCGCCCATCTCCTGCAGAAACGCGATCAAGTCGTCGACTTCGGGCTCCTGCGCCGCCGGCTCGATGGTCGTGTGCCCGTCGGCGAGAACTGCCGCGAGCATCGCGTTCTCGGTGCCCATGACCGTAATCTGTGGAAACACGACGTGGCCGCCGCGGAGGCGCCCTGGGGCCTTGGCGAAGTAGTAGCCGTTGCGGTACTCGATCTCGGCCCCGAGCGCCCTCATGGCGTCAACGTGCAGATTCACCGGCCGCCGGCCGATCCGGTCGCCACCGGGGTTGCTTATGATCACGCGCCCGAAACGCGAGAGCAGGGGTCCGAGCAGGATGAAGCTGGCCCGCATCTTCGCGGCCGCTTCGAGAGGAACGAACAGCCACTCGGCGTCGCCGCAAGCAAGTTCGTACGTGTTTGGGGCAATGTGGTCGACGGTGACGCCAATGTCGCTCAGGACGCCCGCCAGAACGCGCACGTCCTCGATCTCGGGAACGTTTGTGAGGCGGCAGCGCTCGCCGGTGAGAACGGCAGCGGCCATCAGCTTTAGCGCCGCGTTCTTGGCGCCGCTGATCCGGACGGTGCCTTCGAGGCGCCGTCCGCCTTCGATGCGGAAGACTTCCTTGTCGACAGGCTCGGGCTCGAACTCCCAGTGAAACGGTCGCGCGTCCGCCATCGGCTACTCGTCGCCGGGAGACTGGTCGCGGCCGGCCGGAGGCTGGCGTCGCCGCGGCGCCTGACGATATCCGTGCTCGGCGATCCGGATGCGGATGAGCGCACGCTGCAGCGCAGCTCTGGCACGAGCGAGATCGACCTCCTCGGAGAGGCCACCCTGAAGCAGCTGTTCGGCCTCGCGGCGAGCTCGTTCGGCCCGCTCCAGGTCGATCTCGGAGCCCAGGTCGGCCGTCTCGGCGAGGACCACGACGCGATCGGGGCGGACCTGCAAGAAGCCGCCGAAGATCGCGAACTCCTGCTCGGTCGCGCCCTGCTTAAGGCGCAGGACACCCTGCCCGAGAAGCGAGATCAAGGGAGCGTGATGGGGCAGAATGCCGAGCTCGCCCTCGCTCCCGGGCACGATGACCTCATCCACGTCCCCCTCGAACGCCTTCTTCTCCGGCGTAACGATCTGCAGATGAAGGGGCATCTATCTCATCCCTCTTCTGACATGGCCGAGTGCCCGCCCGACGTGGCTCCGCCGCGTGGAGCCGCCAAGCGCCCGCCGCGCCGGCAGGCAGCGGCAGCCGGAAAGAGGCGGCTCTGCAGCGAAGCAAAGGTCCGCCGAAAGCAGGCGGCCGCTGACTGCCGACGCGGCGCCACTCATTTGGCGAGTTTCTCAGCGTTTGCGCGCACGTCGTCCAGGGTACCCGCCAGGAAGAACGCCTGCTCCGGAAGGTCGTCGACCTTGCCTTCGAGGATCTCCTTGAAGGACGCGACGGTGTCGCGGATGGCAACGTAGGCGCCGGGTCGACCCGTGAAGACCTCGGCCACGTGGAACGGCTGGGAGTTGAAGATCTGGAGCCGGCGAGCTCGGGCCACCGTGGCCTTGTCCTCTTCGGAGAGTTCGTCAATGCCCAGGATCGAGATGATGTCCTGCAGGTCGCGGTAGCGCTGCAGGATTCGCTGGACCTCGCGCGCGGTGTCGTAGTGCTCCTGGCCTACGACCAGCGGATCGAGGACCCGCGATGTTGAGGTCAAGGGATCGACCGCCGGGTAGATGCCAAGCTCTGTGATCGAGCGCTCCAGACGGATCGTCGAGTCGAGATGGCCAAAGGTAGTCGCCGGCGCGGGGTCGGTGTAGTCGTCCGCGGGCACGTAGATAGCCTGCAGCGAGGTGATCGAGCCCTTCTTCGTGGAGGTGATGCGCTCCTGCAGGGCCGCCATCTCGGTCGCGAGGTTCGGCTGGTAGCCCACCGCCGACGGCATTCGGCCGAGCAGCGCCGAGACTTCGGAGCCTGCTTGAGTGAAGCGGAAGATGTTGTCGATGAAGAGCAGGACGTCGCGGCCCTCCTCGTCGCGGAAGTACTCGGCCATCGTCAAGCCGGTCAGGCCCACTCTCAGGCGGGCGCCCGGCGGCTCGTTCATCTGGCCGAACACGAAGGCCGTCTTGGCCAGGACGCCCGATTCGGTCATCTCGTGGATCAGATCGTTGCCCTCGCGCGACCGCTCGCCCACGCCGCTGAAGACCGAGACGCCTTCGTGCTCCTGGGCCACGTTGCGGATCAGCTCCTGGATGATGACCGTCTTGCCGACGCCCGCCCCGCCGAAGACGCCGATCTTGCCACCCTTGGCGAACGGGCAGACGAGGTCGATGACCTTGATGCCCGTCTCGAAGATCTCGGTTTCGGTTGTCTGCTGGTCGAAGGCCGGGGCTGGCCGGTGGATCGGCAGGCGCTCGCTGGCGCCGATGGGGCCTTTCTCGTCGATTGGCTCGCCGAGCACGTTGAAGACGCGGCCGAGGGTCACCTGGCCGACCGGCACGGTGATCGGCCCGCCGGTGTCCGTCGCCCCGACGCCTCGGGCGAGGCCGTCCGTCGTGGTCATCGCCACGCTGCGGACCCAGTTGTTGCCCAGATGCTGCTGGACCTCGCAAACGATCTTGACCCCGTCGCCGCGCACGATCTCAACCGCGTTGTAGATCGCGGGCAGCTTGCCGGCAGGGAACTCGATGTCGACGACAGGGCCCGTGATCTGGATCACGCGGCCGGTGGCGGTTTTGGCGGCTGTCGCCATCGTGTTTTCGTGCCTCCTGTAAAGCCACGCGCGGCGTGGCTCGTCGTCGCGAGCGTTCTAGCGCGCCTGGGCGCCGGACGCGATCTCGATCAGCTCGCTGGTGATGTTGGCCTGGCGGGCGTTGTTGTAACTCAGGGTGAGGTCCTCGATCAGCTCGTCCGCGTTCTCCGTGGCGTTCTTCATCGCGACCATCTGGCTCGAGAAGAAGCTTGCGCTGCTTTCCAGTGCGGCCTGGAAGAGTCGCGTGCCGACGTAGCGCGGCAGCAGCTCGTTCAGGACCTCCGCCGGGGCCGGCTCGAAGATGAACTGCGAGCCGGGGATGCCACGGGTGTCCTTGCTCGGCTCGATGGGCAGCAACTGGGCCTTGTCGGCCCGCTGCACCAGAGTCGAGACGAAGCGGCTGTAGACGATGTCCACCTGGTTGTAGGTGCCACATTCGTACTCGTCGGAGATGAGGCGAGCGAGTGGCAGGACATCTTCGAAGGTGGGCCGATCGCCGAAGCCCCCGAAGTGGGCCACGATCGGGACTCGGAATCGGCGCATGGCGTCGCGGCCCTTGCGGCCGACGGTCACGAACTCCAGGTCGCCGGCGTGGTCCACGATCTCGTGGGCGGCGAAACGGATGGCGTTCGTGTTGAGCGCCCCGGCGAGGCCGCGATCGCTCGTGATGAGCACGATCAACCGCTTGCCGAGCTCGTGGCGACCAAGAAGCGGATGCTCCTCGCCGCTCAGGACCGCAGCCACGTCCGCGAGGATCTCATCGAGCAGCTCCGAGTAGGGCCGCGCCGCCAGAGTCGATTGCTGGGCGTGACGAAGCTTCGACGCTGCCACGAACTGCATCGCCCGGGTGATCTGCCTGATGTTCTTCGAGGCGTTGATGCGCCTTCGGATGTCTCGCTGGCTCGGCACGGGGCTTCGGTAACCTTCCTAAACGAGGAACGTCTTGCGGAATTCGTCGGCGGCGGTCTCGAGGCCGGCGGCCGACTCGTCGTCGATAGCCTTGGACTCGGAGATCTTGCGCATCACCTCGGGCCGCTCGGTCTCGAGGAAGCGATTGAATTGCAGCTCGAAATCGCGAACGCGAGGCGTCGGAACGTCATCGAGCAGGCCCTTGGTGGCAACGAACAGGATGGCCACTTGCCGCTCCAGCGGCACGGGCTGGTACTGGGGCTGCTTGATGACCTCGGAGAGCTTCTCGCCTCGGGTGAGCTGGTCGCGGGTCGCCTTGTCCAGGTCGGAGGCGAACTGGGCGAAAGCAGCCAGGGAGCGGTACTGGGCCAGCTCGAGCTTCAGCGGCGCGGCCACTTTCTTCATAGCCTTGGTTTGAGCGGCGGAGCCAACGCGAGAGACGGAGATTCCGATGTTCAGGGCGGGCCGTTGGCCCGAGTTGAACAGGTCCGTCTCGAGGAAGATCTGCCCATCCGTAATCGAGATCACGTTGGTAGGAATGTAGGCCGAGATGTCGCCGGCCTGCGTCTCGATGATCGGAAGTGCGGTCAGCGAGCCGCCGCCGTTCTCGACGCTCATTCGGGCGGCACGCTCCAGCAGCCGGCTGTGGAGGTAGAAGACGTCGCCTGGATACGCCTCGCGGCCGGGCGGGCGGCGCAGAAGCAGCGACATCTCGCGGTACGCCCAGGCGTGCTTGGACAGGTCGTCGTAGACGCACAGCGCGTCCTTGACCAGTTGGCCGTCGATCTCGACGCCGTTCTCCATGATCTCCTCGCCCATCGCGCAACCCGCATACGGGGCGAGGAACTGGAGGGCGGCGGCCTCTTCGGCCCCCGCTACGACCACGATCGTGTGTTCCATCGCGCCGTGCTGCTCGAGCACGGCCACGACCTTGGCGACGGTCGAGAGCTTCTGGCCGATGGCCACGTAGATGCAGACGAGGCCTTTGCCCTTCTGGTTGATGATCGCGTCGATGGCGAGTGCGCTCTTGCCGGTCTGGCGGTCGCCGATGATCAGCTCTCGCTGGCCGCGGCCGATAGGGATGAGCGCGTCGATGGCCTTGATGCCGGTCTGGACGGGCGAGTCCACCGACTGGCGGGCGATGACGCCGGGAGCGATGCGCTCAACCGGGCGGGTCGAGCTGGCAACGATCGGACCCTTGTCATCCAGCGGCCTGCCGAGCGGATCTACCACGCGGCCGAGCAAGCCGGCTCCGACCGGGACCTCGACCACGCGGCCCGTCGTCTTGACGATGTCGCCTTCCTTGATGTGGGTGGGGTCGCCGAGGATGACGGCACCGACGGTCTCTTCGAGCAGGTTGAGAGCCATGCCCATGACGCCACCGGGGAACTCGAGCAACTCCGAGGAAAGCGCGCCCGAGAGGCCGTAGATCTGGGCGATCCCGTCGCCGACCTCGACCACGGTGCCGATGCTGCGCGACTCCGCGCCCTCGTCGAAGCGCTCGATCGTGTTCTTGATGATGCTGACGATCTCGTCTGAGCGAATGGCCATGCCTTCTCCGTTCGGCGCGAAAGCCCGGCGCCTTGCCGGCGCCCCGCGTTTAGCTAGTTCCCTGGACCAGCCGAGCGCGGAGCCGCTCCAGGCGGCCTCTGACGCTGGCATCGATTTGGAGATCCCCGATTGTGACCCGAAGCCCACCCAGGAGCGTTGGGTCGGTCGCTGTCGAAAGTTCCACGTGTGCGCCGGCAAGCTGCTCGACCCGCTTCTTCACGGCCGCGAGCTCGCCCTTGGAGAGCGGCGCAGGCGTCGTAACGGTGGCAGCGACGATGCCGCGCGACTGCCGCACCAGGGCATCGTACTCGGCGCTCACCCGAGGCAGGATTCCAAAGCGGCCGCGCTCCGCGAGAAGGAGGGTCAGGTTCACCGCATGCGGTGAGATGCGCCCCCCAAATAGCTGCTCGACCGCCTTTCGGCGCTTCACGAATGCCACGGCCGGGCTGTCCAGAGCCCGTGCGAGTTGCTCGTCGCGAGCCAGCCCGGCGGCGAAGGCCAGGTCGCGCTGCCAGGCGTCCACGGCGTTGTCACGCGTGGCCACCTCGAACGCCGCCTCAGCGTACCGTCGCCCAGCGACCGATCGCGGCATCAGTTGTTCCGCCCCCGCGGCGGCACCGAGCTATCGCTGATGAATTCCTCGACGAGACGGCGCTGGCGAGCGCCGGTCATCGATTCGCCAACGACCTTGCCGGCCGCGGCAAGAGCCAGGTCGGCGACCTGGGACCGCAGATCCGCAAGCACATGGTCGCGTTCCGATGCGATGTCTGCCACTGCCTTGGCGTGGAGCCGTTCGAGCTCCGCCCGGGTCGCGGCGATGTCGGCTGCGCGGAGGTCGTCGGCCGCCTTCTGGGCACGAGCCACGATCTCGGCCGCGTCGCGCCGAGCCTGGGCGACAACCTGATCATGCTCGGCGGCTGAGGCCGCGAGATCCCGGTGCGCCTGCTCGGCGTCCGCCAGCCCCTGCTCGATCCGGGTCTTGCGCTGGGCGAGGATCGACGCGATTGGATCGAAGGCGTAACGCCACATGATGGCCAGGAAGACGATGAAGCTCAGGGCGGCGACGATGATCCAGAAGAAGTTGATCGACAGGCCCGGCGCTTCGGGCACCGAGGCCGCCGCCGCGACCGCCGCAAGGGGGTTCACTCGAATGGCTCCGTGAGGTCCGCCTACGCGCCCTTGATGAAGATCGCCAGCAGGCCAACGACGATCGCCAGGACGCCGAGGCCCTCGGCGAAGCCGGCGAGGATGATCGCCAGGCCGCGGATCTGACCGGCCGCATCCGGGTTGCGACCGATGGCGTTGCTCGACATGCCGGCCAGAATGCCGATGCCGATGCCGGGACCGATGACACCCATAGCCGCGAGTCCGGCTCCGATGTGCTCCATTGAGAGGACCTCCTGCGCCCCGATCCTGTATCGGAGCAGTTTCATTGTTGGCGGTCAGGCCGCCAGGGGCTGGGATTGGTCGGCGCCTGGCGCCTCGTGAACGGTTGTGTCGTCGCCGGCCATGGCCGGGTGATGCTCTTCCGAGCCGTGACCTTCGATGGCGATGAGGATGAACATCAGTGTCAGGACCGAGAATATGAGAGCCTGAATGACATTGAGTAAGGCCTCGAGACCGACCAAGGCCACGGGCAGGACTGCCAGAGTAAGGGCGGAGATGACGGCCAGCGCAACTTCGCCGCCGTAGATGTTGCCAAAGAGTCGCATCGCCAAAGTCACGGGCTTCACGAACTCGAGGAACAACTCGATTATCCCCACGTACATGGCCAGAATGCCGGCCCCGATGCCGTGGCGGAATTCACCGAGCGGGAAGAACTTGGAGAGGTAGCCGCGCACGCCGAGTCGGTGGAACCCCTCGCCCTGGAACAGGACGAACGAAGTCAGAGCGAGCCCGATCGTGACGTTCACGTCGCTCGTCGGCGCCCGAAGCTGCGGCAGCTTGCCGATCGGCGGTACCAGGCCGCTCCAGTTCGAGAACAGGATGAGGATGAAGAAAGCGGCGAAGATCGGGTAGTAGCGACGTGCCCCCTCACCCCCCATTCCGACTGCGAAATCTCGGCCGAACTCGTATGCCCACTCGACCATGTTCTGGAAGCGACGCGGGATGACCTTCATCCCGCGAGTCGCAACGAGGGCAAGGAGCAGGATCAAGGCCATCACGATCCACATTGTCAGGATCGTCGAGCTGATGCTGGGGTGGAAGTAGATCATCGGCGGCGGCGACGGCGCGGTCTGCGGCGAGAAGTCGAAGACGACCTCCGGAGGAGGTAGCTCGATCGCGCTCTGAACGAAACAGGAGGGGAAGTCGCACGCCTGGCCGGCCGTGCCGCCCTTTGGAAACGGCGGCGTCACGATCACAGCGAGGATGTCGAGGGCGATGACGGCCGGAATCAGGATCCGGAACGGAATACCGCGGACGCGCTTCTTCACCGGCCCCGCCACCGGTGCCAATACCGCCTCTTCATCGGTCGTCACAGGCGCGCCGCCCGGATCGATCGTCACGTTGGCTCCACTAACAGGCGGCCGCTCAAGAGGGCCGCGTCATCACTTGTCTTGTTCGTCCATCTCGGCCAGATACCGCGAAATGAGCCGCCAGCAGGCGACCGCACCGCTAGTGATGCCTATCGCGAACCCGACCAGGACGAAGATCGGAATCGTCCCCAGGCGCTGGTCCAGCCAGTACCCGGCCAGAGTTCCCACCAGGACCGTAGCCAGAAGGACGAAGCCGATCTCGGAGAACAGGACGACGAAGGCAGAAGTCTTCCCCGGGTCGTTCATAAGCCTCCCTGGCGGCCGGCTGAGTTTAGCAGCCGTCTTCCGGAATCGGGGAACCCTCCATGTGGCCCATTCCGAGTGGCGTGGGACTCCTATGCAGAGTCCGTGCGACCCCCGTCCGGCCTCCCATTCGGCTCCCCGTCCGGCCCCTCTGAGCTCTCTACCGGTCCTGTGAGCCAAGAGCCTCCACCGCTGGATCGATCGGCGTCGTCGCGGCGACTTCAACGCACTCGGCCGCCTTCTGGGACCCGGCGTCGCTCAAACGCTCGATCAGGAGCAAAGCCAGGCCGAAGAACATCGCCAGGCCCATGAAGGCGTACATCTGGCCCGTCACCGACAGCACCAGCGAAAGCACGGCCAGAAGCACGCATAAGCCATAGATGACCAGCACCGAGGCGCGATGAGAGAGGCCCAGGTCAAGCAGCCGATGGTGGATGTGGCCACGGTCCGGGGAGAACGGCGAGCGGCGGGCTGCCAGGCGCCGGACGATGATCCAGAAGGCGTCGATGATCGGCACACCCAGAACCAATAGGGCGACGGCGACCTTGGCGGTCCCGAGGATCGAGAGCACGGCAAGGCAATAGCCGACCAGCATGATCCCGCTCGTGCCGGCGAAGATCGAGGCCGGGTGGAAGTTCCAGCGAAGGAACCCCGCCAGCGCGCCGGCAAGGATGAAGCAGAACAGAGCGACGAAGGGTTCGTCCACTGGCGTGGCGTTGAGGCTGATGACGCCCAGCGTGACAGCGGCGATAAGGGCGATGCCCGAAGAGAGCCCGTCCAGGCCGTCGATGAAGTTGATGCTGTTGATCAGGCCCACGATCCACAGCAGCGTCGCGACGACTGCCACGGCGCCGACGAGGGGCAGGTGGCCGTCGCTGGCGAACGGGTCGTTGACGTCGGTGACGAGGACGCCAAAGCCAACCGCCAGACCGGCGAGGGCGAACTGGCCGAGGAATTGCCACCTCGCCCGAAGCTGGAATTTGTCGTCGAGGAAGCCGATGGCCACTGCCAGCACCGCTCCACCCAGGAGCGCGGCCACCTGCGGCGAATGCACCATCGCCGGTTCGTCGACGAAATGGAGACCGCCGATCGCGTTCACGGCAAGCATTACCAGGGAGACCGCCACGAAACCGAAGGCGATGGCGACGCCGCCGCCTCTCGCAACTGTCCGCTTGTTTACGCGGCGCGCCTCCGGCCGATCGACGACCCCGAGCCGGCGTGCGTACTGGCGCACGATCGGCGTCGCCAGCAGCGTCAGCACGGCGGCCAGGAAGAAACCAAGGATCAGGCCCGGGAGCGCCTGAATCGCGTCGTCCGAGAGGTTCATCGACGAATCTCAGGCGCCGAGCCGCCGGTCGGAATGGCCATTGGAGCCCCGCTCCTTTCGCGATCGGGCCGCGAGTCGCCGACCGTCCTCAATCCTCCCGAAGGCCTGGAACGGGAAAGCGCGAGCACAGTTCGTGGACCTGGGCCGCGAGTTTGGCCTGCTCGGACGGATCGTCCCGGGTCACGATGGCCGAGACGATCATCTCGCCGATGAGGCGCATTTCCGGTTCGCGGAACCCGCGGCTGGTCGTAGCCGGCGTGCCCACTCTGATGCCGGAGCCGACGACGATCGGGTTCTTGTCAAAGGGAATGGAGTTCCTGTTGACGGTGATACCGATCTCGTCGAGCAGGTGCTCGGCTTGCTTACCGTTCACGCCGAGCGGCGTCACGTCGACCAGCATGAGGTGGTTGTCCGTGCCTCCGGAGACGATGCGGGCGCCTTTGTCGGCCATCGTCTGGGCCAGGAGCTTGGCGTTGACGATCGTCTGGCGCTGGTCGTCGCGGTACTCGTCGGTAGCGGCAAGCCTCAGGGCCACCGCCTTGGCGGCAATGACGTGCATAAGCGGGCCGCCCTGAGTGCCGGGGAAGACGCTCTTGTCGACGGCCTTGCTCAGGTCCTCGCGACAGAAGATCAGGCCGCCGCGCGGGCCGCGCAGGGTCTTGTGAGTGGTGGTGGTCACGATGTCGGCGTGGCCGAAGGGGCTCGGGTGGAGCCCGGCGGCGATCAAGCCGGCGATGTGTGCCATGTCGACCATGAGCAGCGCGCCGACGCCGTGGGCGATCTTTCCGAACCGCTCGAAATCGATCGTGCGCGGGTAGGCGCTGGCGCCGGCGACGATGAGCTTGGGCCGGACTTCGGCCGCCTGCTTCTCGAGGGCGTCGTAGTCGATTTGCTCCGTCTCCGGATCAACGCCGTAAGCGTGGACCTCGAACCACTTGCCGCTGAAGTTGGCCGGCGAGCCGTGGGTCAGATGGCCGCCGTGAGTCAGGTTCATGCCCAGGATCTTGTCGCCGATCTGGAGGACGCTGAGGTAGGCCGCCATATTGGCCTGGGCGCCGGAGTGAGGCTGGACGTTCACGTGCTCGGCGCCGGGGAAGAGGGCAAGCGCGCGGTCCTGGGCGAGGCGCTCGGCGACGTCCACGAACTCGCAGCCGCCGTAATGGCGCTTGCCCGGGAGGCCCTCGGCGTACTTGTTGGTAAGCGGCGAGCCCTGCGCCTCCATCACCGCCGCGAACGTGTAGTTCTCGCTGGCGATCAACTCGATCTTCCAGCGCTGGCGATCGGTCTCGCCACGAATGGCCGCCCACAGCTCGGGGTCGACGTCGGCCAGCCGTGCCCAGGCGATCCCTTCTTGACGTGCGATCGTCATCGTTGCTCCTTATTCTCCGGACGGGCGGCATTCTCCGGGACGGGCGGTGCCGCGACGACGAGCGACCCGCGCGGTCGTCCACTCGCCGATCTGGCCCGGGTCAGCACTATTGTCACCCATGAGGCGGCGCCTGTCCTCGCGTCCAGCCTGAAGGCGGGGCGGGTGGCGGACGACGGCTCTGTGGCGAGGTGCTGCGGCGTCGCGCCGAGTTCGAGCGAGTTTCCGCTCAATGACGTCCCGAGTAGCACAACGTGGAGGCCGGGCGGCAGGAAAGGCGCGAACCGGGCGAGCAATGACCCGGCCACTAGGGACGCGCGCTCAGCTGGGCCGTTCCGAGGCCTCCGCCCCGCGCCCGTGGGGCCCGAAACGCAGCGGACTGCTTCCCCGGGTAGCGTTGAGCGGAAAGCAAGGGCGATGCACGGAGATCGGCCTCCGAGACGGAGTTCACCGAAAACGGGGCCGCGGGGCTCCATCGCGGCGCGACGCGTCGCGGCGCGATGGCGGAACCGGCGGGCAGGCGCCGGCGTCCAAAGGGTGCATGCATAGCACCCAAACTTCACCTCCAAACTCTATGGGGAGCATCTCGATGAAATTGCTCACTAGCCTCAATCGCCTCCGACGACCGGCGGTCGGAGCCTTCATTGTCTTGACCCTTGCCTCGTCCGCCGTCGGCTGGACAGCCGGCACGGTCGCCGCCTCGAGCGGGCCTCAGGCCTCTCTCGTTGGAGGCGCCGCGACTGACGCCGCTCACCACGAACTCGGCACAGTGAGCAACGACGGGACCAATACGCCAAGCGGCGATCAGGGAGCCGCCGGTCCCACGGACACAACTCCCGGCTCCTCCAATGCCGGCCCCGGCACCAACGCCGGCCCCGCGGCCGGCAGCGACACCGGCCCCGTCAACGACGGCCCCGTCACCGACCCCTCTAAGCCGGATCTACTGGTTCCGGACGTGGACTACGGCGATGCCAACACGCCCAGCAGCGACCAGGGAGCCGATTGTTCCACGGTCACCTATCCCGGCTCCACAGACGCGTCCAGCGGCGATCAGGGAACCGTCTGTTCCACGGACACCACTCCGGGCTCCACTGACGCCAGCCCCGGCACTGACCGCGGCGCCAACGCTGACCCCGGCACCCCTGAACCGTACCAGCTGGTTCCGGACGTGGACTACAGCGGGACCACTACGCCCAGCGGCGATCAGGATACCGCGGGCTCAACGGACACGACTCCCGGCTCCACGGACGCCGGCACCGACGCGGTTGGCCTCTAGACGAACGGCCCCGAGGGCCTTTCGCTTCGCATAGACTCAGCCACGTCCACTGAGCGCCGGCGGCTCGCTTCGGCAGCCACCGGCGTTTCCATTAGCACCCGAATTCGTGAGCTAACCCTGCCCCTTTGAGAGCCCCGGCCAGATCGGCCGGGGCAATCGCACCAACCCGAAGGATCCGTGGCAACTCGGCGGAGCAATCGACGATGGTTGACGGGATGCCGGCGCGCGCGGGTCCGCCATCGAGAACCAGATCGACTCGCTCGCCCAATTGCTCGATGACCCCCGAGGCATCGCGGGCTTCAGGGTGGCCTGAGCGGTTGGCCGAAGTGACGGGTAGCGGGCCGAGCGCTAGAGCCAGGGCGCGGGGGCAATCGTGGTCCGGTACGCGCACGCCGATCGTGCGGAGCCCCGCAGTGAGCTCCCCCGGCAACCCCGCCCCCTCCACCTGAGGCAGGACCAGCGTCAGACCACCCGGCCAGAACCGCGCAGCCAGAAGGCGAGCCGGCGGCGAAAGCACGCCGACCGAGGACGCCTGTTCGATGTCGGCCACGAGAAGAACGATCGCTCGATCGAACGGCCGATCCTTCGCGGCGAAGAGCCGCGCAAACCCATTGCGGGTCCCGAGCGCGACGCCCACGCCGTAGACCGTGTCCGTCGGCATCGCCACCAGGCCGCCCGCGCGCAAGACATCGACCGCCGCCGCCCGCCCCGCTGCATCGTCCGCGACGAGCCGGGCCACCGGCGCCGTCACGCCCGGCCGTCCAGCGCGATCCGCTCGATCATCTGGGCGGCGCCCTCTTCGCGGACGGGCGGAGCGACGTATCGGGCGACAGCCTGGACCGCGGCCGGTGCGCTCGGCATCGCCACCCCGTGGCCCACCTCGCTGATCATCTCCAGGTCGTTGTACTGGTCGCCGATGGCGAGGCACTGTCCCAGCGGCACGCCCGTCCTGCGGGCCAGCCAGCGCACGGCCATCCCCTTCGACACGCGCGGCGCCAGGAATTCGAGGAAGCGCGGATGGCTGAGCGTGACCTCGGCGCGGCCGGCGAAGTGGGCCCGGCCTTCGTCCAGGACCTCGAGCGAGTGCACGTCCTCGCCAATCGCCACGACCTTGGTGACCGGCCCGCGGGCGCGAGCTGCTATGTCGTCCACAAGCCTCAGGCGGTCCCCCACGAAGAGCCTGTACTCATCCAGCCGCGTCTCGTCGGAGCCGACGATCATCCACTCCAGGTAGTTGAAGTGCGGAACCAGATCTCTCTCCCGGCACCAGCGGACCACTTCGACCGTGACTTCGGGCCGCAGGGAACGATGGTAGAGCAGGCGGCCGAGCCGCTTCGAGCCTGGGGTCGGCATCGATCGAACCAGCGCCCCTTGCTGAGACACGATCGGGCCGGTGAGGCCCAGCTGCTCGGCGAACGGCAGGGCGCTCGTGGCCATCCGGCCCGTCACCAGCGAGACGGCGATGCCGCGCCGCATCGCCTCCGTGATTGCCGCTCGCGTGCGCTCCCCGATGCGCTGGTCCTCGCCGACGAGAGTGCCGTCGATGTCGAGCGTGATCAGACGAACGGGCAGCTTGGGCTCAACCATCAGCTCGCCTCAAGGGCCGGGCCGCCAGCGCCGGATGCCGCGCCGGGGCCGGCACTCCCCGACTTGGCTCGCTCCACCCAGGCCAACCGCGGCTGTCCGGAGAGGTCGACTTCGATCCGGCACTTCCAGGTCCCGGGAAGCGCCGAGACCGCGGTCTCCACCGCCGGCCCCTGGTCGAACCCGATCTCGAGCATCGCCGTCCCTCCCAGCGTGAGCGCCGAGGGCAACGCAGCCAGCAGGCGCCGAACCACGTCCAGCCCGTCGGGACCGCCGTCGAGGGCAACTCGGGGCTCGAAAGACGCGGCCACCGGCAGCCGGTCCACGTCGGTCGAAGGGATGTAGGGCAGGTTCGCCAGGATCAGATCGAATGGCGCTTCGCCTGCGGGCAGCAGATCCGCCTCGACGAACGCGACCGCATCCGCAACGGCGTGGGCAACCGCGTTCTCACGCGCCAGGCTCAGAGCCTCGGTCGAGCAGTCGGCCGCCAGGAGCGTGACCTCTGGGAGCATCCGCCGCCGCCGCAACAGCGTCGCCAGCGCGATCGCGATCGCGCCCGATCCTGTGCCCACGTCCGCGACCCGCACATTCGGCGTTCCTGGCGGCCGCGGCTCCGAGGTCAGCCGCCAGGCCACTTCGCGCTCGGCGGCCTCCACGAGCAGCTCCGTCTCCGGCCGGGGGATCAGTGCCCGCCGGTCTGCGGCGAATGCCAGCCCGTAGAACTCCTTTATCCCGCGCAGATAGGCAACCGGCTCGCCCTTCTCGCGTCTCGCCAGGGCGGCCTCGAACGCGGCCAAGGCGTCGGCTCCGACGGGCGCTTCGGGGTGCGCGATCACCGCCGTACGTTCCACACCGATGGCCCAGCCAAGCAGCAGTTCGGTGTCGAGGCGGGAACTCGCCGATCCGGACGCGCGCAACCGCGTGGTTCCGGAATTGAGCAACTCGCGGACGGTCGCCATGTCTCGACCGCTATGCGGCGCCGTCGTCGGAGAGCGCCGCCAGCAGCTCGGCCTGATACGAGTTGCTGAGAGCGTCGATCAGCTTGTCGAGGTCACCGTCCATGAGAGTCGGCAGGCTGTGCAGGTCGAGCCCGATGCGGTGGTCGGTCAATCGATCTTGAGGGAAATTGTAGGTACGGATCTTCTCGGAACGCTCGCCCGAACCGACCATGCTCCGCCGCACGGCCGATTCCGCCGCAGCCGCATTGGCCCGCTCGCGATCGAGCAGCCTGCTGCGCAGGATCGCCATCGCCTTGGCCTTGTTCTTGATCTGGCTCTTCTCGTCCTGGATTGCGACGACGATGCCGGACGGCATGTGCGTGATCCGGACAGCCGAGTCGGTGGTGTTGACCGACTGCCCGCCGTGCCCGGTGGAGCGGTAGCGGTCCACGCGAATGTCCTTGTCGTCGATCTTGACGTCCACCTCCTCGGCCTTCGGCATCACCGCCACGGTCGCGGTGGAAGTGTGGATCCGACCGCTCGACTCGGTGACCGGGATGCGCTGGACGCGGTGAACTCCGGCCTCGAATTTGAGCCGGCTGAAGGCGCCATGGCCGTTGATCTCGACGATCGCCTCGCTGATGCCGCCGATGCCGTTTTCGTCGGCGTTGAGCACCTCGGCCGACATGCGGTGACGCTCGGCGTAGCGCAGGTACATACGCAGCACCTCGGCCGCGAAAAGCTTGGCCTCGTCGCCGCCTGTTCCGGCGCGGATCTCGAGGATCACGTCCTTTTCGTCGTTGGGGTCGGTCGGCAAGAGCTTGATGCGCAGGTGGTCGATGAGCTCGGCCTCTCGGGCTTCGAGGCTGCGCACTTCCTCCTGGGCCATGTCGTGCATCTCGGCGTCGCCGGTGTCGCGCATCTCGAGAGCCTCGGCCAGCTGCTTGCGCGCATCGAGAAGCTCGCGCCAGGCCGTCACGACCGGCTCGATCTGAGAGATCTCCTTGCCGAGCTTCTTGAGGGCGGCCGGATCCTGCGCGGTCTCGGGTCGAGAGAGTTCCGCCTGGATGGCGTCGTATTGAGAGGCGATCTGGACGAGCTTGGCGTCGATCACGAGCCAACTCCGGCGGAGTTGGCTTTGGCGGTTCCTTCAGAACCGCCCGTGGTGGCCCCCGCCTCAGCCTGTGGCGAAAGCGACCGGCTCAGGATGACTGCACTTCCGGCCGGGATCTCGGCACCGTCCGCGAGGAGGGCGCGCTGGAGCGAGACGATCGCCACTTCGATCATGTCATCGGTGGGCTGGCGCGTCGTGATCTTCTGGACCCATATCCCCGGAGACCAGAGCCAGCGCACGATGGCGTGGCGGCGGTGGCGGGCGCCGAGCTGAAGCACTTCGTAGCTGACGGCGGCGATCACCGGCACCAGAGCCACGCGTGAAGCGATCAGCAACAACGGCGGCAGGTTGCCGATGAGCCCGAACACGACGATCGAGACGATCAGCACGACCACCAGGAACTCGGTGCCACAACGCGGATGGGCGGTCGGGTAGCGCCGGACCGCCTCGGTCGTGAGCGGGTCGCCGGCTTCGAGGGCGTGGATCGACATGTGCTCGGCCCCGTGGTACTGGTAGACCCGCCGCAAGTCGGGGGCGCGCGAGGTCAGCAGCAGGTAGCCGATGAAGATGGCGACCCGAATCACTCCCTCGGAGAGCTGCAGGCCGAAGCCATGGTCCACGCGCCCAACGGTGGCCTGGGCGAGCAGGAGCGGCACCAAGAAGAAGATCCCAATGCCGGCCGCGAGCGAGAGCAGCAGCATCACGCCTACGGCCACGCCGAAGCCTTTGCCGAGGCCCTCCTGCGCGCCCCCGGTCGAGCCGGCGGCAGGGGCCGGGGCCGGGGCCCGGACCTGGGCCGGGGCCTGGATCTGGGCCGGGGCTTGGGCCAAGCCAGGGGCCGGTGCCGAACTGGGCGCTGGTGCAGGATCATCGGCCGGGCTCGAGCCCGTACCATCTGGAGCTTCACTCAGCGAAGCTCCAGCGTCCTGTTCGGCCAGCAGCGCCGCGGCCTGAATCGTTGCCGACCGAACCAGCCAGCGCGTGCCGGTAACGAGCGTGTCGTACAGAACGACCAACCCTCGGAGGAAAGGCAGCCGGAAGATCCGGTGCGCGCGAAGACCCTCGTCCAGGCGTTCCGAGGCCCAGACGATCGAGCCATCCGGGTGGCGGAGGGCGACGGCGAGTGCGTGACGGCCGCGCATCAGGACGCCCTCCATGAGCGCCTGGCCGCCGTATTGGAAGCGTGCCATATGGGAAGTCTAGCCCCGAAGGCGGGAGGCGCCCGGCCTTCGGCGGCGGGCAAAGTCAGTTGGCGCTAGTTCGCCCAGGGCTCAGGCGCGGTCGGCGCGCTCGAGGCGCCGCTGGAAGCGCTCGACCTGACCGGCGGTGTCGAGGATCACCTGCTTGCCGGTGAAGAACGGGTGGCAGTTGCTGCACACGTCCACGCGCAACTCGGATCGGGTCGAGCCGATCTCGAAAACCGTCTTGCACGAGGCGCAGTGAACGGTGGCCTGCTGGTACTTGGGATGGATCTTCGGCTTCATGTGTTACTCCCAGGCGCCTTCCGTACGGATCCCCGCCGGTGGTCGTCTGATACGCGGTCGGCGCCCGGGCGCCGGTCCGCAACAGGGGTGGAGCGGGCTATTCGCCCACCAGGCCGGCGACGCGTACCCGCTTCTTGGTGCGTGTCTCGTGCTCGAAGTGGACGGTCCCGTCCACGGTCGCAAAGACGGTGTAGTCGTGCCCGAGGCCGGCTCCCTGGCCAGCTTTGAACGTCATGCCGCGCTGGCGAACGATGATCGAGCCGGCCGTCACGAACTGGCCGTCGCCAGCCTTGACGCCCAGGCGCTGGCCGACGCTATCGCGGCCGTTCTTCGAGCTCGATCCCGCCTTCTTGTGGGCCATCTCTATTCGTCCTTCTTGGTCCGCGCGCTCTTCTTCGGAGCATCGTTTCCCGGCGCGGGCTTGGCATCGACCTTCGCCTTGGGCTCTTCGGTCTTGATCTTGGCTTTGGCTTCAGCCTTCGGTTCGACCTTGGCCTTCTCCGGCTTCCCTGCCTTCGACGGCTTCTCCTCGGCCTTTGCCTTGGCTTCAGGTTCTGCTGCGTCTTCGGCCTTGGCCTCGGTCTTTGAGGATTTGGCGGCCTTCTTCGCCGGCTTAGCGGTGCTGGCGTCGGCTTCCTCGGCACCTTCGCTGCTGCGAACGCGCTTGGCAAGTCGAGCCGCGAGAGAAGCGTCCTCGGCCGCCTGCCGGGTAGCCGCCGCGTTGACGCGGTCGTGCTCTTCCTTCGCCTTGTCGGCGGCATCCTGGGCCTCGGCGGCCGCGCTCTTGTCGCCAAGACGCACGTCCGTGATCTTGAGGATCAGCAACTCCTGGCGATGGCCCTTCTTGACCCTGCTGCGCGCCTTGGGCCGGTACTTGAAGGAGATCGTCTTCACGCCGCGATCCTGGCGTAGGACCATGGCCTTGACCTCGGCGTCCGCCACGATGGGCTGGCCGACCGAAACGGCGTCACCGTCCGCGACCAGCAGAACGCGTTCGAGGTTGATTTCCTGCCCCGGCTCTGCGTCGAGCAGCTCTACCTCGATCTCCATTCCGAGTTCGACGCGGTACTGCTTTCCGCCGGTCTCGATGACTGCGTACATGGGTCCTCAGGGAATTGGAAGGGGCAGGAGCCCCACGGGTGCATGACACGAAGACGCCCCCGCCTTAGCGGGGCGCGAAGTGGGAGTGTACGGCTCGAGGCGGGACGCGTCAAACGCAAACAGGTGTCTGCGCGAGCGGACGGCAATTCTGGCGGGCCTATCCTCGGACCGGGCGTCGGCCCGAGGATAGGCCCGGGCTCGGGCTCGGTCACCCAGCCAGTTCGTCCGCCAGCCAGAGGCGTTCGCGGATCGGATGGACGCTCTCGATTGCTGGTCGGTCGGCGGCGGCGCGGGCGCTCGAGCTGCCGGGCAGGACATCGGCCAGCGCCGCGACCACTTCCTCAGCCCGGCCGCTGCCTTCGTCCTGCGAGTGACGCAGGCGCACCCACAGGCCCACCGCCGGCGATGCCGCCGGCAATGCCGGCGATGCCGCCGGCAATGCCGGCGATGCCGCCGGCAATGCCGGCGCGGCCGGCGCGGCGCCGATAACGGCCTGAACTTCGCCCACGCGCAACTCCATCAGCAAAGGTCGAAGGTCGTAGGCCACCGTCCTGTTCTCGCGCCGCTTCTCTCGCGGAAGCCGCTCTGCCGCCAGAAGCGCCCGCGCGCCCTCCTCGACGACCACACGCTCGACACCCAGCAGGGTCATGCGGTAGTCGGCCGCGACCAGCTGAGGCGCAAGCGGCGGGGCTCCAACCCATTCGTTGTGCAGCTCCACGACCCGATACCCGCGCGGCATGCCGGCCACCAAACGAGCTCTCAGGTCCGGCGCAGTCAGCCGCTCCGCAAGGAAGAGATCGGCCAACTCGTGTTCCGCCAGCATCCCCAGCGGCAGCGGCGCGGCGAAGATGAGACGCGGCCGCGGGCTGAAGCCTTCGCTCGTCGCCACCGGAATGTCACCTCGCCGAAACGCGCGCTCCCAGAGCTTGATCGCGTCGAGATGCGACAGGAACCGGGCCTCGTCGTCGCGGGCGAAGACGAGCCGCCACCGCTGCACGGACTCGCTCATGGAGCCTTCACGGCGCCGGCCGGGCGGCCGAGTCTGCGGGCCGGGCGGCCGAGTCTGCAGGCGCTGAATCTACGCCCGCCTTCGATTGGCGCCCTCCGACGGGCTCCCGATAGATCCCCTTCGGCTTCTGGCCCCACCGATTGACCACCACCTCGGCCGTCGTTGCCTGGACGATGAGGGTGAAGATGACGACGCCGAACGTGATCCCTTGTAGCTGGACCCTGTTGGGAAAGTCGGCTGGGAGCGAGAGCGCCAGCGCCGTCGAGACGGCTCCGCGCAGGCCCGACCAGAAGATGACGTGGAGCCAGCCAAGCGGCAGCTCCGCGTCGTTCTGGGAACCCCGCCGCCGAATCGTCCGGTTCTCGACCGGCCGCGAGCCGGCCGTCTGGGGCGCGGCGGAAGGCAGGGCGGCCGATGCTTTCCGGAGCGATTGCCGCACTCGATGGACCGGCGGCTTGAGAGCGCGGCTCCCGACGACGCGGCTTGCCAACCGCCAGCTGCCGAGCAACCCATAGACGATGACCGCCCGCCCAACCAGGGCCGCGGCAACCGCCCAAGCGATCGGGCCGAGCGCCCCGACCAGCGCGTTGGTGCTGATCGCGAAGCCGATCAAGAGGAATACGAATGCCGTGGCCAGGAAGCTCACGAATTCCCAGACCGTGTCGAGCGCCTCTTCCGTTCGCTCGGATAGGCCCAGGCGGCGGCCGTAGTTACCGAGCACGATGCCCGCGACCGCCGTGGCGATTACTCCCGATTGGTGGAACGCGTCGGCCGCGAGGTAGGTGCCGTATGCGAGCACCAGTGAGAGGCTGATTTCGATGAGGTGGTCACCCACCTTCGGCAGAATGCGGGACACGAGGAAGCCGGCCACAACGCCGATCGCCGTGCTGACGACGGCGATCGAAATGAATGCCATTCCCACTTCGATCGGACTGGCCGGATGCGAGACAAGGTCGACCGCGATGGCGAAGACGACGATTCCGGTTCCGTCGTTGAAGACGCTTTCCGCCTCGATGATGGTGGCCAGACGCCGCGGCGTGCGAAGCCGCTTGAATGTGGCGATGACCGCGGCCGGGTCCGTCGCGGAAAGCATCGCCCCCACCACGAAGGCTTGGGGCAGAGGCATCCCCGCGCCGACGGCCAAAGCCGCGGCAATCAACGCCGCCGTGATCAAGACTCCCGGGCCCGCCAGCAACGCCACTCCCCCGAGCGACGGCCGCAGCTTGGCGAAGTCGGTGTGATACGAGGCCTCGAAGATGAGGGCCGGCAGCAGCACGACGAGAACCAGTTGGGGCGTGATCTGGACCCGCAGAGGCTCCACCACTGCCACTGCCATGCCCACCGCCACGAGCGCAACCGTGTATGGCAGATTGATACGCTGGGCCACCAGGGTCACGAGGGCAGCCGCCCCCAGCAGCACCACGAAAAGCCGTATCAGTTCCAGGGTCGCTTCGCCCGGGTCGACCGGGACAGCAGGGTTCAACCCATAGACTCGCCGCCGGCCGCCTCCACCAGCGACGCAAGACCTCGTAGCCCTGCGCTCTTCGACTGCACTTGTGTCCCCATGAGATCAAATGGCCATGTGCACCCGGCGACACCCGAATCGCTCCGGCGAGGATCTCCGGGTGGCCCGACAAATCGCCATTGCGGTCCCGTTTCCAAGGCGTTGGGCGTCCCATCGAACCGAGCAAGGAGTTGTCTGGGGCCTTGTTCCCCAGTATCGCAGCGGAAGCCGGTC
>Ga0209638_1000163_pt1 | contig 44820 bp, 44 predicted proteins | sample BarGraNGADG00211_FD_184490 | JGI IMG/M metagenome (GOLD analysis project Ga0209638, IMG submission 184490) | Arctic peat soil microbial communities from Barrow, Alaska - Barrow Graham LP Ref core NGADG0002-211 (SPAdes) (version 2) | ecosystem: Environmental > Terrestrial > Soil > Wetlands > Peat...
TGGGCGTTGACGTGGTGCTCGAGTCGACGGGCGTCTTCCGCTCGCGCGAGCAGGTTCAGGCGCACCTCGACGCCGGTGCCAAGAAAGTAGTCATCTCGGCGCCCGCGACCGATCCCGACATCACCGTCGTGCTCGGCGTGAACGACAACCTCTACGACGCCGAGAAGCACAACATCATCTCCAACGCCTCCTGCACGACCAACTGCGTCGCGCCGATGGCGAAGGTGCTGCACGAGAACTTCGGCATCGAGCAGGGCTTCATGACCACGATTCACGCCTACACGAACGATCAGCGCATCCTCGACTTCCCGCACAAGGACCTGCGCCGCGCGCGTTCGGCCGCGATCAACCAGATCCCGACCTCGACCGGCGCCGCGCGCGCGATCGGCCTCGTGCTGCCCGAGCTCAAGGGCAAGATCGACGGCATCTCGATGCGCGTTCCAGTTCCGACCGGCTCGATCACCGACCTGGTCGTCAAGCTCAGCAAGGAAGTAACCGCTGAGAAGATCAACGCGGCCTTCAAGAAGGCGGCCGACTCCAGTTCACTCACCGGCTACCTCGAGTACACCGAGGACCAGATCGTCTCGACCGACATCGTCAATTGGCCGTACTCGTGCATCTTCGACAGCTCACTGACGATGGCCAGCGGCAACATGGCCAAGGTGTTCGGCTGGTACGACAACGAGTGGGGCTACAGCTGCCGCCTGGTCGACCTGATCGACAAGGTCCTCTAGTCGGAAAGGTCGATAACTGTGCACAAGCCACGTTCAGTACGCGGCGCGGACGTCGCGGGTAAGCGCGTCCTCGTTCGCGTCGACTTCAACGTCCCTCTCGACGAGGGCAAGATCGCCGACGACACGCGCATTCGCGCGGCGCTGCCGACGATCAAGCTCCTGCTCGAGAAGGGAGCCTCGAACGTCATCTGCTGCTCGCATCTCGGGCGGCCGAAGGGCGTCGCCGATCCCAAGTTCACGCTCAAGCCTGTTGCAGCTCGCCTCGGCGAGCTGCTCGGACGCGACGTCGCCTTCGACGATCCGAGCGCGCAGGTCTGCGTGCTCGAGAACACCCGCTACGTCGCGGGCGAGACGAAGAACGACCCCGAGTACGCCGCGCAGCTGGCGGCGCGGGCCGACGTCTACGTCAACGACGCCTTCGGCTCGGCGCACCGGGCGCACTCCTCCACCGAGGCGGTCGCCCATTTGCTGCCGGCCTACGCCGGGCTACTGCTCGAGGCCGAGCTGAACGAGCTGAGCAAGCTCCTCGGCGAGGTCGAGCGCCCGTTCGTCGTGATCGTCGGCGGGCTCAAGGTCGAGGACAAGATCGGCGTTCTGCGCAAGCTGGGCGAGCGGGCCGACGAGCTCCTGATCGGCGGCAAGATGGCCGAGCAGGTGCACGCCTCGAATCCGGTCGGGCGCGACGTCGAGCTGCCCGACGACACGGTGATCGGCGACCGCTTCGCGGCCAACGCCGAGACGCAGATCGTCGACTACTTCGACGTTCCCGAAGGCTGGGAGCGGTACGACATCGGCCCGCGCACGCGCGAGCGCTTCTGCTCGATCATCGCCAAGGCCAAGACGATCTTCTGGAACGGCCCGATGGGCGTGTTCGAGTTCCCGGTGTTCGCCGAAGGCACGCGCGCGGTCGCCGAGGCGGTCGCCAAGGCCGACGCCTACTCGGTGGTCGGCGGCGGCGACTCGGTGCGGGCTCTCGAAGAGCTCGGCTACAAGAACCGGATCTCCTGGGTCTCGACCGGCGGCGGCGCTTCTCTTGAGCTGCTCGAGGGCAAGGAACTTCCCGGCGTCCTGGCAATCCCGGAAGCGTGAGGAGTTTGGTGCTAGATGCTGATCGCCGGTAACTGGAAGATGTTCAAGACCCCGTCGGAGGCCTCGGCCTTCTGCCGGGCACTGCGTGAGTCGATCGGAGACGTCGGCGCGATCGACGTCGCCGTCTGCCCGCCCTATGTCGCGCTTGCGAACGCAATCGCCGAGCTGGCCGGGAGCGAGATCTCGGTCTATGCCCAGAACGTTCATTGGGCCGAGAACGGCGCCTTCACCGGCGAGATCTCGACCGGAATGCTGGCCGAGCTCGGTGCGGCCGGCTCGATTGTCGGGCACTCCGAGCGGCGCCAGTACTTCGGCGAGACCGACGGAACGGTGGCGAAACGGGCCAAGGCCACGATCGACGCCGGAATGAAAGTGATCGCCTGCGTAGGCGAGCTCGAGAGCGAACGCGACGCGAACGAGACCGAGGCCGTGCTGGCACGCCAGCTCGCCCCGATCGTCAGCGAGATCGGCGTGCACGAGCGGTTGGTCATCGCCTACGAGCCCGTCTGGGCCATCGGCACCGGCAAGACGGCCTCTCCGGCTCAGGCAGAGGAGGCGCACGCCTTCATCCGCAGCATCATCGACGTGCCGATTCTCTACGGCGGCTCGGTCAAGCCCGACAACGCGGGCGAGCTGATGAGCCAGCCCAACGTGAACGGCGCGCTGGTCGGCGGAGCCTCGCTCGACGTCGATACGTTCGTCTCGCTCTGCGCGGCCGCAGCGGTCGTCGCGTGAGCGAACCCGCGCCTTCTGAAGGCGACGGGGGAGCGAAAGCTCCCTCGTCGCCGAGGACGGTGCCGCTGGTCGCGCTGGTCATCCTCGACGGTTGGGGCGAGGCACCGCCCGGCCCGGGCAACGCGGTCTCGCTGGCCGACACGCCCGTATACGACCGCCTGCTCGCGACTTATCCGCACACGAGCATTAAATGCTCGGGCGCTGCCGTCGGCCTGCCCGACGGCCAGATGGGCAACTCGGAGGTGGGTCACCTGACGATCGGGTCGGGTCGGATCCTCAAGCAGAGCCTGCAGCGCCTGAACGACGACGTCGAAAGCGGCGCCCTGCTCGAGAACGAAGTGCTCCGGGCCGCTTTCGAGCGGGCGCACGAGCGGGGCGGGAACGTCCATCTGCTGGGCCTCGTCTCCTACGGTGGCGTCCATTCCCACATCGATCACCTGCGCGGGCTGCTCGAAATCGCCAAGCGGCAGGGGATGTACGAAAAGACGTTTGTGGACGCTTTCACCGACGGACGCGACGTATCGCCGCACGCGGCTGTCGAGGACATCGCCGAGCTCCCACCGGAGCGCGTCTCGAGCGTCATCGGCCGTTACTACGCGATGGACCGCGACAAGCGCTGGGACCGGATCGACATCGCCTTGGACGCGTTGATAGACGGAAAGGGAAAGCGGGCCTCTGACCCCGCCGCCGCGATTCAGGAGAGCTACGACGAGGACGTCACGGACGAGTTCATCAAGCCGATCGTGCTCGACGGCCGGCCGCGAATCGACAAAAAGGACGCGCTCATCTTCTTCAACTTCCGCCCGGATCGTGCGCGTCAGCTCTCGAGCAAGCTGCTCGAGCGCGGCTACGACCTGACGACGATGATGAGCTACGACGACGATCTCGACTGCCCGGTCGCCTACGGCGACGTGAACATAAGCGAGACGATGGCCGAGCTCCTGTCCGAGAACGGGCTCAAGCAGCTACACATCGCCGAGACCGAGAAATATGCGCACGTCACCTACTTCTTCAACGGCGGGCGCGAGGCGGCGTTCCCGGGCGAGGATCGCATTCTCGTTCCGTCGCCGCGCGAGGTTCCGAGCTACGACAAGAAGCCGGAGATGTCGGCACCCGAGGTGGCGCGCCGCTTCTGCGAGGCGATCGGCAGCGGCAAGTACGCCTTCGCGGTCGTCAACTTCGCCAACGCGGACATGGTCGGTCACACCGGCTCGATTCCGGCAACGATCGAAGCGCTGGAGGCGGTCGACAAGTGCCTCGGCGAGGTCGTGGCGGCCGTTCACGCACAGGGCGGCGTGTGTCTGATCACCGCCGACCATGGCAACAGCGAGAAGATGCTGGCCGACGACGGCGTCTCCATTTTCACCGCTCACACCACCAGCCAGGTACCGCTGATAGTGACCGTAGAGGGCGCGAAGCTCCGCTCTGGCGGCGAGCTGTCCGACCTAATTCCGACCGCAATTGCTTTGCTAAATCTTAGGAAACCCTTAGCGATTACCGGGGTTTCGGTCATTCAATAAGCAAATAGCGGGGTCTATACTCAGGCTGCCATGGCTATTCAGCAGCCTGATATGGCAGTAATTCGCAGAGCGCAGCGTGGTGACGAGCGCGCCTTCGCGCTTATCGTGCGCGCCTACGAAGCGCCCATCTTCAACTACGTGCTGCGCATGGTCGGCGACCGTGCACTGGCTGAAGATCTGACTCAGGACGTTTTCCTGCGCGTCTTTCGCGGCCTGCGCGGCTACTCGCGCCGTGCCCGCTTCACGACCTGGCTCTTCCAGGTGGCCAAGAACCGCGTGATCGACGAGATGCGAGCCGCCGAGCGCCGGCCGCGGTCGCTTGTCGCGATCGAAGACGCACCGCAGCTCGAGGTGGTAGACGCTCCGATCGAGCAAAGCGAGGCGATCGACATCCTCCTCTCCGAGGTCGACAAGCTGAGCCCCGATCTCAAAGAGGCGCTGCTCTTGCGCGACATCGCGGGGCTTTCCTACAACGAGATCTCCGACACGCTCGAAGTGACGCTGGCGACCGTCAAGTGGCGCATCTTCAAGGCCCGGGAAGAGGTTCAGCAGGCGCTCGAGGAGCAGGGCGTGGGGGTTTCGAGCCTGGGTGAGAGTGGAAGCAAGAGCGCCGGCTCGAGCTGAGCGCCCTTTCCACGGACTGCTCAGAAACCGCGCGAAAGTCGGCTCGCCAGCTGCTCTGGAAGCCCGGCTTCGCGGATCTCGACCTGCGTGCGCTCGATCTCGTACGCGACCCGCCTGAACTCGGCGCTGCCCGCGTCCAGATCGAGCAGGAGGTAGGCCGACCTCGAATCGCCGTCGCGAGGCTGACCGACCGAGCCGGGATTGAGCAGCCAGCGCCCGGTGGAGAGATCGACGGTCGTTCCGCCCGGCGCGAGGCCGAACCCCAGCTCTTCGCCGACCAACGAGGCGGCCAGAGCGTAGTGGGAGTGACCGACGAGCACGAGCGGCTCGCTACTGAGCGAGAAGGCGTCGGTGGCGTTCGCCGCCCTCAACACGTAAGCCCAGACCGGCTCGCGCGGGCTGCCGTGGTAGAGCTCGCAACCGGTGAGCTTGGCCGTAGGCTGCAGGTTCTCGAGATAGGCGCTGGAGCTGCCGAGGTGCTCTCGCGTCCAGGCGGCGGCCGCGGCGGCTACCGGAGAGAAACCGTCCAACGAGATTCGCCCGATCGCGGCGAGGTCGTGATTGCCGACCAGAGACAGGGTCGCCAGGCGCCCGAGCTCGTCGCAGCACTCGCTTGGACGCGGACCGTAGCCGACGCTGTCTCCGAGGTTCCAGACCTCGTCGGGTTGCTCGCGATCGATATCGCGTCGGACCGCCTCGAGCGCGTGCAGGTTCGAATGAACGTCGGATATGACGGCGACGCGCATTCGCTTCGTTCGTTCCTAATCGCGCTCGGGCGAGGGCGGGGCCTCGGGGAGGTTCTTGATCCCCTGCGTCGTCGTCCACTTCGACCAAGAGTCCTCCATCGCGTCTATCAGCTCGCGCATGAAGGTGTGCGAAGCGTTCACGCGCGCAACCACCACGCCCGGTACGTCGCCTTCCTCGACCTCGTGATCGATGCGGGCGAAGGTGATCGTGAACTCGTAGTCAGAGAAGCTGACATTGGCGAAGTTCGCGTACACGCCCGCCAGAAGAGACGGATCGAAATGAATGTTCAGCTGTCTGTCTAGGCCTTCGTCTTCCATGCCTCTACGATACAGCTCGACGGTGAGCAGCCTCGACAATATCCGCGTTCGTCGCTTCCTTCTGGCGATTTTCGCGCTGATCGGCGTGATAGCCGCCGGCACGGTCGGCTTTCACGCCTTCGGCGAGCGCTGGATACCGTCGTTCTACCGCGCAGTCGTCTCGGTCTCGCTCACCGGATTGGACTCGAAGCCGGAGTCGGAGGGCGCTCAGATCTTCACGATCGTCCTGCTTCTCTCCGGCGTGGCAATCTTTCTCTATGTAGCCGGAGTCATCGCCGAGGCGATTGCTCGCGGGCTCCTAACGGGGGTTTGGCAAGAACGGAGGAGACGCTTGACGATCGAAGCGATGCGAAACCACTTCATCATCTGCGGCTACGGCCGCGTCGGCCGCCGCGCGGCGCGAGAGTTCCGCGAGTCGGATGAGCCGTACGTAATCGTGGACTTCCACGCCGACGCGCTCGAAGCCGCCGGCAAGAACGGCGACCTGCTCGTGGAGGGCTCGGGCACCGAAGACGTCAATCTCGTCGCCGCCGGAATCGAGCGGGCGCGTGGGCTGGTGGCCTCGGCCGACTCGGACGTCGACAATCTCTACATCACGCTTTCTGCGCGTGCGGCCCGTCCCGACCTGTTGATCGTCGCCCGCGCCTCCGACGACGACGCGGCCAAGAAACTCCGCATGGCCGGCGCCGATCGAATCGTCCAGCCCTACTCGACCGCCGGTCGCGAGATGGCAAAAATGGTGCTGAAGCCACAGGTGGCGGCCTATCTCGACGTGGCCTCGACGTCGGACTCCGATGAGATCCAGTTCGAGGAGATCGTCGTGACCGAGGGCTGCCGGCACGTCGGCGAGACGATCGGCGGCCTGCGAGTTCGTGACGTGACCGGTGCCAAGATCATCGCCGTCCGCAAGGCCGACGGCAGCTTCGATACGGCTCCGGCCGCGACGCTCGCACTGGAGGAGGGCGACATCGTCATCGGGGTCGGGAACGCGGGCGAGCTGCACGCGCTGGAAGAGCTGTTCACACCGAAAGAGCGGGAGCCCAGGTGAGCCTCGCACTCGAGCGTCTGGCCGGCGAGCTGGCCGGCGCGGTCGGTGCTGCAGTCGAGCTGGAGCGGCCGAGCGATCCCAGGCACGGAGATTTCGCCACCAACGTCGCGCTTCGCTTGGCGCCCGAGCGGCGAACGAGCCCGCGCGAGCTGGCCGAGGAGCTTAAGCAGGCCGCCGAGCGCATCCGCGGTGTCGAGCGGGCGGAGGTCGCAGGGCCCGGCTTTCTCAACCTGTTTCTCGATTCCAGCTGGTATGGCGAGGCGCTGGCCGAGATGCTGGCTGCGGGAATCGACTACGGAGCCGCTTCCTCGCCGCATCCCGCGCGCGTTCAGGTCGAGCTGGTCTCGGCCAATCCCACCGGCCCGCTCACGGTCGGGTCGGGGCGCAACGCCGCCTACGGCGACTCGCTGGCGCGCCTGCTGGCCTTCAGCGGCGACGAGGTCGCGCGCGAGTACTACGTCAACGATCAGGGCACGCAGATAGACCTCTTCCGCGCCTCGGTGGAGGCCCGGCGGCGTGGGGAGGAGCCGCCCGAAGGCGGTTACGTGGGCGACTACGTCTTCGAGATCGCGCGCGGCGCCGAGGGCGATCCGGTGCCGGCGATGATCGCCTCGATCGCCCAGACGCTGGAGCGCTTCCGCGTTCACATCGACAACTTTGCGTACCAGAGCGAGATGGAGAAGCGTCTGCCCGCCCTGCTCGAAAAGCTCGACACCTACACCGCCGACGGCGCTCTCTTCGTGCGCTCCACCGCCCTCGACGACGAGAAGGATCGCGTGCTCCTGCGCTCGCCCGAGCGCGGCGGCAACCCGACCTATGAGGCCGCCGATCTCGCCTACCTGGCCGACAAGCTTGAGCGGGGCTTCGAGCGGGCGATCTACGTGCTCGGCGCCGACCACCACGGAGTGCGCGACTGGTACCGGGTGGCCGCGCGCCTGCTCGGCGACGACCCCGAAAAGGTCGAGGTCATCCTCTATCAGCTGGTGCACATCCTGGAAGGCGGCCGGACGAAGAAGATGTCCAAGCGCCGCGGCGACATCGTCCTGCTCGACGAGCTGGTCGAGTTGATCGGCCTGGACGCCGCGCGCTGGTATCTCGTCTCGCGCGGCCCCGACCAGACGATCGAGCTCGATGTCGAGCTGGCCGCCGAGCACTCGCAGAAAAACCCCGTTTACTACGTCCAGTACGCCCACGCTCGGATCTCGAGCATCCTGGCCAAGGCCGGCGGGACAATCGAGGCCGACGCCGAGCCGCCGCAGGAGCTGTCCGACGAGGAACGCGGCCTGCTGAAGAGGCTGGTCGAGTTTCCCAAGGTGGCGCACGAGGCGACCGAACGCCGAGCGCCGCAGGCGATTCCGACCTATGCGATCCGCCTCGCCGACGACTTTCACCGCTTCTACCATCATCGCCGCGTGATCGGTTCGAAGGCCCAGTCCTTCCGGCTCGGCCTCTGCCAGACGACACGCTCGGTCATCGCCCGCTGCCTCGACCTGATCGGGGTCGAGGCGCCCGAGACGATGTAGCCGGCGACCCGCGCGGGCGCCGCGCGAACCGGCTGGGCCGGGCGGCGATACAGGTAGCCTCAGACAGGTGCCAACCAATCGCCAGATTCGCGTTTCACTCACGGCGATCTTCGCCTCCACGGGCTTCTTCGTCGGCAGTTGGGCCTCGCGGATTCCGGCCGTGAAGAGCGAGTTCCATCTCTCGCCGGCGCGGCTCGGACTACTGCTCGCCTGCATGACCCTTGGCGCCGTGGCGGGCTCGCCCCTGGCCGGTTACGCGAGCGCTCGTTTCGGGAGCCGTTCGCTGCTGCGCGTCGCGGCGCCGATCGCGTCCCTCGCCTTCGCCGGCATTGCGCTGGCGCCCTCGATTCCGCTGCTCGCTGGGGCGATGTTTCTCTCCGGCGCGGCCAACGGGCACGTCCAGGTGAGCATGAACGCGCAGGCGATCGCCCTCGAGGGGCGCTACCGGCGCACGATCCTCTCGACCATGCACGGAGGTTTCTCGGTCGGAATGATGGCCGGCGCACTGGTCGCGGCGTTGGTGGCGCATTTCAACATTTCCTACCGCGCTCACCTGTTGGTCGTGGCCGCCGTTCTCCTGGCGATCGCGCTGACCATCGGGTTCTTCCTGATCGAGACCGATCCGGTGCCGCGTACGCACCGCCGCCGCCTGCGCTTGTCTCTTCCGTTGGCGGTGATCATCGCCGTCGCCTTCTTCGAGCTCTTCTGCGAGGGGACGGCGTCATCCTGGAGCAGCGTCTACATGCACGACTCGATCGGCGCCTCTAGCGCTATCGCCGCTCTCACCTTCGGTCTCTACTCCCTGACGATGACGGTCGGGAGACTCTGGGGCGACCGGCTCGTGCTCAGGATGGGGGTGGGAGGGCTGGTACGCGCCGGTGGACTCTTGGCGCTCTGCGGCATGGGCCTGGCGCTGGCCGTTCGCTCGCCGCTCATCGTTCTCATCGGGTTCGCGCTGTTCGGGCTCGGGCTCTCCTGCCAGGCGCCAACGCTCTTCCGCGCCGCCGGACAGCTGCCGCTGCCCGAGGGACAGGGGCTGGCCGCGGTCATGGCGGCGGCCTGGCCCGCCTTCCTTCTCGTCGCGCCGGTCATCGGTGGCCTCGCCAGCATCACGTCGCTACGAGCGGCGCTTCTGGTGTCGCTCGGCGCGGCCGGCGCGATGGTCGTGCTCTCGGGCGGACTCGGGCGATTGGCACCCGCTCCGCTGGCGCCGGCCGTGCCCGAGCCCGATTGAACGCTCCGGCTACCGCTCGTCACGGTTACCCGCTACTCTTCCCGAGGCAACCCTTTAACCCGGTCCAGAGAGGCCGGAAAGGAGAAGAGATGATCTACCCAGCCGTAAGTAGGCCCGCGACCCGGTACCCGCTCTGAGCTCCTCCGGCGGCGCGGTGGGGAAGACCGTTCTCGACACCGAGTCGATCGACCGCACCCTCACGCGCATCGCGCACGAGCTGATCGAGCAGGCCGACGATCTCGAGCGCATCGCGCTGATCGGCATTCAGACCCGCGGCGTCCCGATCGCCGAGCGGCTACGCGCACTCATCGCCGAGCGCACCGGTCACATAGTCGACCTCGGGATCATCGACATCACCTTCTATCGCGACGACGTGCAGGTGCGCGGCGGCGAGGCGCCGCTTCATCCGCAGCCGGTCGTGCGAGCGACTTCGCTCGACTTCCCGCTCGAGGGAAAGACCTGCATCCTGGTGGACGACGTTCTCTACACCGGCCGCACGATCCGGGCCGCGATCGAGGCCCTGTTCGACTACGGGCGCCCCGAGCGAGTCCAGCTGGCGGTGCTGATCGACCGCGGCCACCGCGAGCTTCCGATCCGTCCCGACTACGTGGGCAAGAACCTGCCCACCTCGCGCAGGGAAAGCATTCAGGTGCGCCTCACCGAGGTCGACGGCGAGGACGCCGTTTTGCTCATTCCCGCGCTCGAGGAGGTTGCGCAAGATGGCTGAGATACGCGTTATCGCAGGCGATGCGCAGACCGCTGCGAAGGCGCCGAAGAGGCATCTGATCTCGGTCGAGGATCTGAGCAGCGAGATCGTCGAGCGGCTGCTTGCCACGGCGCGCAACTTCTCCCTCTCGCTCGAGCGCGAGATGAAGAAGCTGCCGACTTTACGCGGGCGCACGATCGTCAACCTCTTCTACGAGTCCTCGACTCGCACCGCCTCCAGCTTCGAGCTGGCGGCCAAGAGACTCTCCGCCGACGTGATGACGCTCAGGGCGAGCGGCTCCTCGGTCGAGAAGGGCGAGTCGCTCAGAGACACGATCCGCACGCTGACGGCCTACCAGCCCGATGTGATCGTCATCCGCCACGTCCAGATCGGCGCGCCGAAGCTGATCGCCGAGACGACGAGCGCGCACGTCGTCAACGCCGGCGACGGAAAGCACCAGCATCCAACCCAGGCGCTGCTCGATCTCTACACCATGCAGGAAGCGCTCGGGCATCTGGCCGGGCTGCAGGTGGCCATCGTGGGCGACGTTCTGCACTCGCGCGTTGCACGCTCTCTGGTGCAGGCGCTCAACCTGGTCGGTGCGAGCACCATCTGCATCGGTCCGCCCGCGCTCATCCCGCGCGGCTTCGAGCAGATCGGCTGCGAGGTCTCGAGCGACATCTCCCGGATCGAATCGGCGGACGTGGTCTACGTGCTGCGAATGCAACAGGAGCGGATCGCGGCCGGCGAGAACTTCGTGCCCAGCCTGCGCGAGTACTCGGCTCGCTGGGGGATCAGCCCGAAGCGGCTGCGCCCGGGCCAGGTTGTGATGCACCCCGGGCCGATCAACCGCGGCGTCGAGATCGACTCCCGCGTCGCCGACTCGCCGGGATCGCTGATCGAGGCGCAGGTGCGCTCGGGGCTGGTCGTACGCATGGCGGTGCTCTACGACCTGCTCACGCAGGGCCCCGTCTCGCTCGCGCCGACGGTGAACATGAACGAGGTCGCCTGATGATCCTGCACAGCAAGGGTGGGCCTCCCGCCTCGCTCACAATTCGCGGCGCCCGCGTGCTCGATCCCGGCGCCGGAGTGGACGCGCTGCTGGACGTGAAGATCGAGAAGGGCGTGATCAGCGAGCTCGCTCAGCCGTCGAGCAAGTCGGGCGCGGGCAAGGGCGTTGCCGCCGAAGGGCTCGTACTGGCGCCGGCCTTCGTCGACCCGCACGTGCACCTGCGCTCGCCCGGGCGCGAAGACGAGGAGACGATCGCCTCGGGCAGCGCCGCGGCCGCCGCCGGCGGCTACTGCGCCATCCTGGCCATGCCCAACACCTCGCCGGCGGTCGACAACGCGGCCGTTCTGGGAGCTTTGATCGAGCAGGCGCAGGAGGAGGCGAAGGTGCCCACCGGCTTCATGGCCGCGATCTCGCGCGGGCTCGCGGGCGAGGAGCTGACCGAGATGGGCGAGCTGGCAGGTGCCGGCGCCGCCGCCTTCACCGACGACGGACAGCCGGTTCGCTCGGCCGCTTTGATGCGCCGCGCGCTGCAGTACGCGGGCTCGACCGGACGCCACCTCGCGCTGCACTGCGAGGAAAAGACGCTTTCGCAACACGGGCAGATGCACGAGGGAGCCGTATCGGCCGAGCTGGGGCTTGCCGGATATCCATCGGTGGCCGAGAGCGTCGCCGTCGGGCGCGACCTTGCGCTCGCGGCTTATGAAGACCAGCCACTTCACCTGATGCACCTCTCCACGAGCGAGTCGGTCGAGCTGCTTCGTCACGCGCTCGTGGACGGCGTGCGGGTGAGCGCGGAGGCCGCACCGCACCACCTCTGCCTCACCGACGAGGCCGTGCGCTCCTTCGACTCCAACCTGAAGATGAACCCGCCGCTCCGCGCCGAGCGCGATCGCCGGGCCCTGATCGAGGCGCTCAAGTCAGGGGAGATCTCCTGCGTCGCCACCGACCACGCCCCGCACGCCCGCCAGGAGAAGGACGTTCCCTTCGAGGCGGCGCCGTTCGGTGTCACAGGCCTGGAGACAGCTTTCGCCGCGCTCTACACGCACCTGGTCGAGCCCGGCCTGCTCTCGCTCGAGACGCTGCTCGATCGCATGTCGGCGGGGCCCGCTCACGCCTTCGACCTGCCCGTCCCGCGCATCGGCGTGGGCGAGCCGGCCAACCTCGTGCTGCTCGATCTGGAGGCCAGCTGGATGGTGCAAGAGGAGCGCTTCCGCTCGCTCTCGACCAACTCCTGGCTGCTCGGGCAGGCGCTGCGCGGAGAGGTAGCGCTCACGATCGCCGCCGGACGGGTGGTCTTCGGCGCGGAACGGGTGGTTGGGTGAGAGAGCTTGCGACGGGCGGCTATGTAGTGCTCGAGGACGGAACGGTCTTCCGTGGCGAGTCGGTGGGCGCCGACGGCACGGCGTTCGGCGAGGCGGTCTTCGCCACCGCGATGACCGGCTACCAGGAGATTCTCACCGACCCCAGCTACGCCGAGCAGCTGATCTGCTTCACCGCTCCGATGGTAGGGAACTACGGCGTCGCCCGCGGCCGCTCGGAGTCGGCTCGGCCGCAAGCCCGGGCGGCGATCATGCGCGAGACGCGCGGGCCCGCCTGGACGGACTGGTTGAGCGACAACGGCATCGTCGCGCTGACGGGAATCGACACCCGCTCGCTCGTGCTGCACCTGCGCGACTGCGGCTCGATGCGAGCGGCGGTTGCCGCCGGCGCGAGCGCCTACGAAGACACTCTCGAGACCGTGCTCGAGCAGCCGGCGATGGCAGGACGCGCTCTGGCCGCCGAGGTCTCCACGCCCGAGCCCGTCGTTTACTCCGACGCCGGGCTCGTATCGGTGGCCGTGATCGACTACGGAACCAAGCGCTCGATCCTGCGCCGCCTGACGAGCGCGGGCGCGATGGTGACACTGATGCCGCACGACGTAGACTCGGACACGCTGGCCGGTTTCGACGGCGTCCTGCTCTCGAACGGCCCCGGCGATCCGGAACCGCTCGTGGGCGAAGTGGCCGCGATTCGCGAGCTACTAGGGCGCGTGCCGGTCTTCGGCATCTGTCTCGGTCACCAGCTCCTGGCTCTGGCAACCGACCACGAGACCTACAAGCTGCCCTTCGGGCACCGCGGAGCGAATCACCCCGTGCTGCATCGCGCGAGCGGGCGAGTGCTGGTCACGAGCCAGAACCACGGCTTCGCCGTCGCCCCCTCCGACGACCAGGAGGCAACCCACATCTCGCTCTACGACGGCACCGTGGAAGGTTTGTCCTACCCCAAGCTCGACGCCTACTCGGTTCAGTTCCACCCCGAGGCCAGCCCCGGCCCGCACGACGCGCGACTGCTGATCGAAGACTGGGTTGCCGAGCTTTGCCGCAGAAAGGCCGTAAAACGTGCCTAGGCGGAAGGATCTGAAATCGATCTGCGTCATCGGCTCCGGCCCGATCGTGATCGGGCAGGCCTGCGAGTTCGACTACTCCGGCTGCCAGGCGCTCAAGGTGCTACGCGAGGAGGGCTTCCGCACGATCGTCGTCAACTCCAATCCGGCGACGATCATGACCGACCCCGGCTTCGCCGACCGCACCTATCTCGAGCCGCTCGACGTGCCCGGCGTTACCTCGGTGCTGGAACGCGAGCGGCCCGACGCACTCCTACCGACGCTCGGCGGGCAGACGGCGCTCAATCTGGCCATCGCGCTGTCGGACGCCGGTGTGCTCGACGAGCTCGGAGTCGAGCTGATCGGGGCGCCGGTGGAGGTCATCCGCCGCGCCGAGGATCGATTGCTCTTCCGCGACGCCGTCCAGAGCGTCGGCCTGCGCGTGCCCGAGTCGCGCATCGTCACTCAGCTTTCCGATCTCGCGGGTGTGAGCCTTCCGGCGGTGGTTCGTCCCGCCTTCACGCTCGGCGGGCACGGCGGCGGCTTCGTCTCGACCCGCGCCCAGCTCGAGCGCCAGGTGGCCGTGGGCCTCTCCGAAAGCCCGATCGGCCAGGTGTTGGTGGAGGAGTCGGTGCGGGGCTGGGACGAGTTCGAGCTGGAGGTGATCCGCGACCGCATCGACAACGTCGTCATCGTCTGCTCGATCGAGAACCTCGATCCGATGGGCGTCCACACCGGCGACTCGGTGACCGTAGCGCCGCAAATGACGCTGAGCGACGAGGCCTACCAGGAGCTGCGCGACGCCTCGATCGCGATCATTCGCGCAGTCGGCGTCGAGACCGGCGGCTCCAACATCCAGTTTGCGCGCGAGCGCGAGACGGGCGAGCTGCGCGTGATCGAGATGAACCCGCGCGTCTCGCGCTCCTCGGCGCTGGCCTCCAAGGCCACCGGCTACCCGATCGCCAAGGTGGCCGCCAAGCTGGCCATCGGCTACACGCTCGACGAGATCCCCAACGACCTGACCAAGACGACGCCGGCTTCCTTCGAGCCCACCCTCGACTACGTCGTGGTCAAGTTCCCGCGCTTCGCCTTCGAGAAGTTCCCGGGCGCCGACTCGACGCTGGGCACGCAGATGAAGTCGGTCGGCGAGGCGATGGGAATCGGGCGCACCTTCAGCGAGGCCTTCCTCAAGGCTCGACGCTCGCGCGAGCTGGACGCCGGCGTGAGCTCGCCTTGGCTCGAGCTGGACGACCTGCCCGAAGGAGTCCATCCCTGGTTTCTGTCGGAGATCGAGCGCATTCGGCTGGCGCTCGGGCGCATCCCGGCGCTCGACCACCTCGACGCGGACGAGCTTCTGCGCCTGAAGCGCCTCGGGCTTTCGGATGCCGAGATCGCCGAGGCCGCGGGCTGCGAGGAGTCGGAGCTTCGCGCCAAACGGCTCGCGCTGGATATCAAGCCTGTCTACCGTCGCGTAGACTCCTGCGCCGGCGAGGTCGAGGCGGCCTCGAACTACTACTTCTCGACCTGGGGCGAGGCGGACGAAGCGGCGCTCGACCCTGAGCGCGAGAAGCAGAGCGTCGTGATTCTCGGATCGGGCCCGAACCGGATCGGCCAGGGGATCGAGTTCGATTACTGCTGCGTCCACGCCGCGCAGAGCTTCCGCGAGCTCGGCTACGAGGCGGTGATGGTCAACTGCAACCCCGAGACCGTCTCCACCGACTACGACACCTCCGACCGGCTCTACTTCGAGCCCTTGACGATCGAGTACGTGCTGGCTATCTGCGAGCGCGAGCGCCCTGCCGGAATCGTGATCCAGTTCGGCGGCCAGACGCCGCTAAAGCTCGCGCGGGCGATCGAGGCGGCCGGCTTCCGCATCATGGGCACTCCGTTCGAGGCGATCGACCTGGCCGAGGACCGCGAGCGCTTCGGCGACCTGCTCCAGCGACTCGCCATTCGCTGCCCGGAGTGGGGGATGGCCTCGACCTCCGAGGAGGCGATCGGTGTCGCCGACCGGATCGGTTATCCGGTGCTGGTGCGACCCTCATATGTTCTGGGCGGCCGAGCCATGCGCGTCTGCTACCGCCCTGACGACGTGCGCTCGGCGCTCGTCGCAGCGGCCCGGAAGGTTCTGATCGACCGCTTCCTCGAGAACGCGGTCGAGATCGACGTGGATGCGCTCTCCGACGGAGAGAACACCTATATCGGCGCGATCATGCAGCACGTCGAGGAGGCAGGCGTGCACTCTGGCGATTCGTCCTGCGTACTTCCCGCGCCGTCGCTCACACCCGCGGTATCCGAGGAGATCACCACGATCATTCGCCGCCTCGGGCCGGCGCTCGGAGTCGTCGGCCTGCTCAACGTTCAGCTGGCGGTGGTGGGTGAGGAGGTCTTCGTGCTGGAAGTGAATCCGCGCGCCTCGCGCACGGTTCCCTTCGCCAGCAAGGCGACGGGCGTGAACCTCGTCGCCGCGGCCTGCCGGCTCGGCGACGGCGTCAAGATCCCCGAGCTGGGCCTGCCGCCCGAACGACCACCGCGCCAGTACAGCGTCAAGGCCGCCGTGCTGCCGTTCTCACGCTTCCCCGGGGCCGACCCGGTGCTGGGCCCCGAGATGCGCTCGACCGGTGAGGTGATGGCGACCGCGGAGGATCTCCCAACGGCGCTGGCCAAAGCCGAGCGCGCCGCGGGACGCGAGCTGCCCGCCAGCGGAAGGGCCTTCTTCTCGGTTCGGGACGCCGACAAGTCCGCGGCGGTGCCGGTGGCCGCTGCGCTCGCCGGGCTGGGCTTCGAGCTCGTCGCGACGCGCGGGACAGCCAGAGCCTTCGCGGGCGCCGGAATCGAGATCGGCGAGGTGCTGAAGGTCTCCGAGATCGAAGGGAAAGAAGGCACCACGGTAGTCGACCTGATTCGCCGCGGCCGCTGCGACCTCGTCGTCAACACCCCTCAGGGCTCGGGCGCCCGCACCGACGGCTACCTGATTCGCGAGGCGGCGCTGATCGCCCGCGTTCCCTGCATCACGACCATCTCGGGTGCGGCGGCCGCCGTGCAGGCGATCGCCAATGCCCGGCGCAGCGAATCGTGTTCGCTGCAGGAGCGAATCGCCGCGGACAGCGGCGCGGCGCCGGAGGGTCGCAGTCGCGAGGAAGAGTCGTCCTAGTGGCCTCTCCTCGCAGGGAAAAGCGCCGCGTCAGCGGTAGCGAGAGGATCGGCCTGTACACGCTGCTTCGGCTCGAGCGTGGCGGGCTCGAAGCCGGACTGCCAGGCCAGTTCTTCATGCTCGACGTGCCCGGTCACATCATGCCGAGGCCCTTCTCGATCTGTCTTGCGGAGAAAGACGAGCTCGCCTTCCTGGTCAATCCGGTCGGGCCCGCTACGCGCGTGCTCTGCGAGCTGGAGCGCGGTCAGAAGATCGGCGTCTTCGGTCCGCTCGGCAACGGCTTTCGCACCGACGTCAAGCGACCTCTTCTCGTCGGCGGCGGGATTGGCGTCGCGCCCTTCCCATACGCCGCGCAGGTGATGGGAAATCCTCCGATCGTGCTCGGATTCCGTACTGCTCGCCAGGCCGAGGCCGCCCAGCTCGTTCCCAAGGCCGAAGTTTGCATCGAGCCACAGCTCGTGACCGAGCTCATCCCTGGAGTTCCGATGGACGTGCTGGCCTGCGGCCCGGAGCCGATGCTGCACGCGGTGCACGCGCTTGTTCCCGACGCTCAGCTCGCCTGGGAAGCGCCGATGGCCTGCGGCTTCGGCGCCTGCTATGGCTGCGTGGTCGAGCTCGACGGTAAATCGAGGCGGCTCTGCGTCGAGGGCCCGGTGCTGAACGGGCGTCCTCCCGCTCGACCGCTGATCGACGACGAGGAAGAGGAGGCGGAAGCATGATCCTGAACGCCTCGGGCTGCCTCGACGCACTGACGGCGCCAAAGGTCGCGCGCAGCCTCGACATCTACGTGGCGAAGACGATCACGCCCGAGCCAAGGTCCGGCAACCCGCAGCCTCGCCTGGCCGAGACGGACTTCGGCCTGCTCAACTCGATCGGCCTGCAGAACCCGGGCGTCGAGAGCTTCTGCGCCGAGGTTCTGCCGCGGCTCGAGGAGCTGGAGATGCCCTTCTGGATCTCGGTCGGCGGCGCGAACGCCGCGGACTACGCCCTGGTTTGCGAACGCATCGCCGGGCGTGAGTCGGTGAGCGCGCTGGAGCTCAATCTCTCCTGCCCGAATGTCGATCCGGCCGCCGCGGGAGCGGCCGAGATAGTGGCGGCCTGCCGCGCCGTCACGGGCAAGCCGCTCTACGCCAAGCTCTCGCCGCACTTGCCCGATGTCGCCGAGGTCGCGACGGGCGTGATCGAAGCGGGCGCGAGCGGCCTCACGCTCGTCAACTCCCTGCGCGGGCTGGTTCTCGACGAATGGACGCTCGAGCCCAGGCTCGGCCGGGGGGTCGGCGGTTACTCCGGCGCCGCGATGCGGCCGGTCGCCTTGGCGGCGGTCTACCTTTGCTACGAAGCGACCAAGGGAGCCGTTCCGATCGTCGGGGTGGGCGGAGTGCAAAACGGAAAGCAGGCGCTCGATCTGATCGCCGCCGGCGCCTCTGCGGTCGCTCTCGGCTCGGTTCTGTTCGGCGACCTGGAGGCGCCCGAAAGGGTGCGAACCGAGCTCGAGAAAGAGGCTCGCGCCCGTGGTTTCGAGCGCCCGAGCGAGGCTCGTGGAGCCGCTCATCGGCCCTCCGCTGGCTAGCCCAGTAGCGACCGTTCTGCGCCCGATCCGAAAACTCCTGTAAATCCGCGAGAATCTTCCCGCTTGACCGTGCCGCGTGAATTGTTAGTATGGCCGCCCATGGTGCTTTCGAAGGGGCAAGCACAAGCGCCTGCTCGCTCGCTCGATCAACGTATGGAAGCGTTGCAGCGAGCGAACGAGATCCGCGTCAGGCGAGCGAAACTCAAGCGTGACCTCAAAGAAGGGGACGCGCGGATTGAGGACATCCTCGGCCAGCCACCGGAATACGTCGAGACGGCGAAGGTTCTGGACATCCTGATGGCGGTGCCCAAGTTCGGTCGCGTCAAGGCAGCCCGCCTCCTCAACCAGTGCCGCATCAGCCAGTCGAAGACGGTCGGCGGCCTCTCCGATCGCCAGCGCGGCGAGCTGATCGCCCTTTTTAGCCGCAGCTGAGAGCCTTTACGCTCCGTGGACAGTGCTCACATCGTCGCTAACGGCGACCAGGCCACGACCGCGACCGAGGCAGTAGGTTTCCGGCAATGAGCCCGGCTCCGGTCATCGTGGTCACCGGCCCCTCGGGCGCCGGCAAGGGAACGCTGATCGCCGAGCTGCTCCGCCGCTTTCCCCAGCTCGAGCACTCCATCTCGGCCACGACGCGCGAACGGCGCCCCGGCGAGCAGGACGGGCGCGAGTACTGGTTCTTGACTCCCGAGGAGTTCGAGCGCCGCGTCCGCGCGGGAGAGTTCCTCGAGCACGTCACCTATGTGTCGCAGCGATGCTACGGAACACTCCGCTCGGAGCTGGAGCGAATCGCGCGGGGCGGACGGATCTGCGTGCTCGAGCTCGAGACCGAAGGAGCGCTCAACGTCAAGCGCACCGTCCCGGGAGCGGTCACGATCTTCATCAGCGCATCGGTGTCCGAGCTCGAGCGCCGCCTGAGGGAACGGGCGACCGAGACCCACATCGAGATCGGCGAGCGCCTGCGCCTCGCGCGCGAGCAGCTCGAGCAGGCCGGCGAGTTCGATCACGTGGTCGTGAACGACGAGCTGGAGCACGCCGCCGACGAGCTGGAGCGCGTGGTTCGGCGGGAACTTGCGCTCGCAGCTACGATTGAACCATGATCGACCCGCGCGTAGACAGACTGCTCGAATGCGTTGACTCGCGCTATGCACTCGTCATCGTGGCCGCAAAACGAGCCAGGCAGATCAACAACTACCACCACATGCTCGGTGAAGGTTCTTTCGACGAGGCGCCGCCGCCGATGATCGAGTCGCGCTCCAAGAACTACCTGACTATGGCTTTGGAAGAAGTCGCGCAGAACAAGCTCTCCTACGAGTACAAGCAGTACTGACCCAGCCCGGTCGGTGGGTCGCGCGCTCCTTCCGCAGCACGAACGTCTGATAGCCCGCGCGTGTGAGCACTATTCGGCCGATCCCGAGCTGCTCGGGTTGATAGTCGGCGGCTCGGTCGCACACGGGCTGGCCTCGCCGGCCTCGGATCTCGACGTGATGCTTGTTTTCTCCGACGCGGTCGCCGCGGCGCGCATCGAGCAGGACCAGTTAACGGTCTTCGACGACACGCTGGCCGACTACGAGGGCGGCTACCTCGACGGCAAGCTGGTCGCGCTCGGCTTCATCGACGAGGTGGCGGCTCGCGGCAGCGAGCCCGCGCGCTGGGCGTTCGAGGACGCTTTCGTCGCCTTCTCGCGCGTCGATGACCTGGAGGCGCGAATCGCCGCGGCTGCCGCCTACCCCGAGCACGAGCGCGACGAGAAACTGCGCGACTTCGTCAGCCACGTGATGCTGATGGAATGGTTCATGCGTGAGGCCGGCAAGCGCCAAGACCGCTATCTGGCCGTCTTCGCCGGCTCACGGCTCGCTCTCTATGCGGGGCGCACGGTGCTGGCGCTGAACCACATGCTCTACCCCTACCACAAGTGGTTCCTGCATCAGCTGGAGCGCGCACCTTCTAAGCCCGACGACCTGCTGGCACAGATCGACGCGCTTCTCGCGGCGCCGGGCATCGAGACCGCCACCGAGCTTGCCGGCTCGATCACCGCCTTTGCAGGTCTCGATCTGACGATGAAAGAAGCGGTCACGCGCTTCATGCGCCGCTCGGAGTGGAATTGGCGCTTCGGCCCGGCTCCGCTCGAAGACGCCTGACGGCCGGCTCGGCGAGCGGGCCTCCATACGAGTGTCGGGCTCGCCGCGTGCGGGTGGTCAAGGCCTGGGACTAATCTTTCTGGCATGGCCAAGATCCTCGTCGGCGTCTCGGGTGGCATCTCCGCCTACAAAGCGTGCGAACTGGTGCGCCTCTTCGTCAAGGCGGGGCACGAGGTCGTGCCGCTTCTGACCCCGGCGGGCGAGAAGTTCGTGAGCGCTCAAACGCTCGATGCGCTCGCTCGCCGTTCGGGCTCGGGTGGCCCTTATCCGCACCTCGAGCGCGCCGATCTCTTCGTCATCGCCCCGGCCACGGCCAACACGCTGGCCAAGCTGGCCGGTGGCATCGCCGACAACCTCGTCACCGAGAGCGCGCTCGCACACCGCGGCCCGCTTGTCCTGGCGCCGGCGATGAACTCGCGCATGTGGGCGAGCCCGGCGACTCAGGAGAACATGCGCGTCCTGCGCGAGCGCGGCGCACAGGTCGTCGGCCCCGAGCACGGCGAGCTGGGCGAAGGGGGAAGCGGCGTGGGGAGGATGAGCGAGCCCGAGGCGATCTTCGAGTGCTGCCGGCAGCTTCTCGCGGCGTCCGACTCGCTCGCCGGTACGCGGGTGTTGATCAGCGCCGGTGGGACGCGAGAGCCGCTCGATTCGGTGCGTTTCCTGGGCAATCGTTCCTCTGGCCGGATGGGTGTGGCGCTGGCGGCCGAGGCGGCGCGGCGCGGCGCCGAGGTTACGCTTGTAGCGGCCAACCTGGCCGTTCCGGCGCCCGCCGGCGTCGAGTTGGTCGAGGTGGACAGCGCCGCCGCGCTGGCCGCCGCCGTGCTCGGGCATGATGCCGACGTGATCCTGATGAGCGCCGCCGTCGCCGACTACCGTCCGACGGCGATAGAAAGCGGCAAGCGCCACAAGAACGATCAGAACTGGACGGTCGAGCTGGAACCGACGACCGACGTGCTGCTCGAACTGGGACGGCAGCGGCGCGAGGGGCAACTGCTGATCGGGTTCGCGGCGGACGAAAGCGATCAGGGCCTGGAGCGCGCGCGGGCGAAGCTGCGAGCGAAGAGGGTCGACCTGATCGTGTTCAACGACATATCCCAGCCGGGCATCGGCTTCGACGCCGAGGAGAACGAGGTCGTCTTGATTTCCGAGTCCGGCGAGGTCGTGCTGAGCAGGGCACCGAAAAGCGAGATCGCCGCGGGCATCCTCGACGAGGTCGAACGCTTGCGCCGACAGGGCGCCTGACGCGCTCAGTCGAGCGTGAAGCTGCTCTCGATTGTCCCGCAGCCATGCTCGATCTCGGCGCTCAGCGAGCTACCGGCTCGGTGCTGGCAGTTGAAGAAGTACTCGGTGTGACCGTTCCAGACCAGGAGCAATCGACTTTCGAGCTTGTCTCCGCTCTGGCCGGGGAAGGTGGTTTCGAAGCGATAGCCGGCCATGCCTCTCAGCGACGTTACGATCGGACCGCTCAGGACTCTTCCACCCGCCGCCGCGAAAAGGTTTCTCATCGTAGCCGCGACTTGCGGCGCAACCTTGTCTGCATTCTTTCGGGTGACGACAAGCTTCGTTGCATAGGCCGTTACGCCGACGAGGTCGTAGCCCGGTTCCGCTGCGAAGCCCTCCGACCAGATCTCGCTTCCGGATTTCGTCTGGATTGTCAGATCGCTCAGCCGTCGCCAGCCCTTGGGGATCGTGAACGAAACGCCGTGGTCGCTGTAGGTGCCTCCCGCCTTATCTCGGCCGACCGAGATCGACGCTGAGCAACCCGCGCTGCAGCCCGTTGCGATCGTCACCAGCATGATCGCGGTAACACCTGGCACGGCCCGTCGCGCCTTTCTGGCGAATGACCCGAGCGTCATCTGGCAATCGTACGCCTCTGGTTCAGCCGAGCCCGAAGGAGCCGATGATCTTGTCGCAAGCGCGCTCGACGTCGGCCGCGTGTCGGTTCATGCTGTCGTGCCGGCAGTTGAGGTAGTACTCGTCCTTGCCGTTCCAGACGAGGAGGATCCGGCTCTCGCTGCTCAGATTGTCGCGCGTTTTCACGCGGACGCGAAAGCCGTAGCCGGGCAGGCCGCCCATCGAGACCATGGTCGGACCGGCCAGCAGCGAGCCACCGGCTCGCGTCGCAAGATTCGAGACCGAGGAGGAGATCTCAGCCGTATATATCGCGCGGTTCTGCTCGGTGATGGCCACGTGCGTCCGGTACTCGCTCATGAAGATGATGTCCGCTTTGGACGATGACGAGCGCGGCTTGAGTGTCTCCGTCCAAAGACCCCTGGCGTTCTGCGCGCTTCCTCCCGTGAACACCGTCGGCTCCCAGTCTTTCGGGTAGTGGAAGGAGATACCGTGCCCCTTGTAGCTCCTGTCGGTCGCGGTATCGCAGCCCGTGGCAACAACGGTCACGATGATCAGGGCAAGCGTCGTCGCCACGAGATAGGAGCCGCTTCGTAGCATTCCTTTCGTAAGTTACCCATCGGCGCCAATTCCCCGAACGCTGGCGCTGAGCGTCCGCGGCGCAAGCGGTGGAACCGCGTCGCCTCATACACGCCGCAGAGCAATAGCTTCGTTCGGCCAGGCGAGGTGAAATGTGTCCGATCTCACCCCTGTTGTTTTCTCTACGCTGGATGTCGACGCGAAATCCCACTTGTTCAAGGCCCAGATGTCGGAGACCTTCGAGCTCTTTCAAAAAGGCAAACAGCACCTCGCCGACGGCAGGCCCGCCCAGGCGACCGTCTCGCTCGAGCGGGCAAAGCGCTACGAACCGCGCAAGGCCTCGATCCGCGAGGCGCTCGGCATCGCCTACTTCCGGCTCCGCCGCTACGAGGAGGCCGAGGCCGAGTTCAGGGCGATGATCGAGATCACACCGACCGATGCCTATGGCTACTACGGTTTGGGTCGTTCGCTCAGCCGCCTGGGGCGCCGGGAAGAGGCGCGCGGGCAACTCAAGCTGGCGCGGATGCTCTCGCCTCTGGATTCGGTGCCCGGCGACTTTTAGCTCGAGCGGGCCGAGAGCACTGACCGCCGCCGGTCAGTGACCGTCGCCGACTACTCGCCGAATCTCCTCGATCGAGGTTTCGCCGAGGAGAACGAGACGATGACCATCCTGTCGTAGCGTGACCATGCCTTCAGTGACCGCGCGCGCCTGGATTTTCGCCGTTGGCTGGCCGACCAACTCCCGTATCTGATCGGTCAGCGGCAGAACTTCGTAGATCGCCTTGCGGCCCAGATAACCCATGTCGTTGCAGTCTTTGCAGCCTTTCGCGCGATAGATCGCCGCGTCCTGGCCTTTGCCGATTCCGAGCTCGACGCGCTCGTCCGCGTCCGGCGTCGACTCGCGCCGGCAACTCAAGCAGAGCTTGCGCACCAGGCGCTGGGAAACGATGCAGTTGATGGCATTGGCGAGCATGAACGGCGCTACGCCCATGTCCTGGAGCCGCGCAAAGGTGCTCGCCGCGGTCTGGGTGTGCAGGGTCGTCAAGACCAAATGCCCGGTGAGGGCCGCCTGTACCGCGATCTCCGCCGTCTCGGCGTCGCGGATCTCGCCGACCAGGAGCACGTCGGGATCCGAGCGAAGGATCGTGCGCAGGCCGCGCGCAAAGGTCAGCCCGCGCCTCACATTCGTCTGCACCTGCGAGACGCCGGCAATCTCGTACTCGACGGGATCCTCGATCGTCGTGATGATGCGCTCTTCGCCGTTTAAGTGCTCGAGCGCCGCGTAGAGCGTCGTCGTCTTTCCGGCGCCGGTCGGTCCGCAGGCGATCACGCAGCCGAACGGCTGCTCGATCGCTCGCTTGAAGACCTCGAAGGCCTGCTCGCTCATGCCCAGGTCGCTCAGCGAGACGCTCTTCGAGGAGCGCTGGAGAATGCGAATGGTCACCTTCTCGCCGTGGCTGATCGGGATGATGGCAATTCGCAGATCGATAGATTCGCCGGCCAGGCGAACCGCGCAGCGACCGTCCTGCGGCAGCTGGCGCTCGGCGATGTCCAGCTGGCCCATCACCTTGAGACGGCTGATGATCGCCTGTTGCATCGTCTTGGGGATTGAAGCCAGCTCGCGCGCGACCCCGTCGACGCGGGTGCGCACGATCATTTGCCGCTCCTGCGGCTCGAAATGGATATCCGAGGCTCGGTCTTGAATCGCTCGGATGAGAATCTGGTTCACCAGCGTCACGGCCGGCGCGGCGTCCTCTGCGATCTCTCGCAGATCGGGAATGCGATCGATCTCCTCGTCCAGCTCGATCGGCTCGTCGACGACGTGCAGAGCCGGGCGCTGCAAGTAGACCTGGTCGATCGCGCTGTCGAGATCGCCGGAGTCGGCCAGGCAGAACCGGAGATTGATCCCCAGCGCGAGCTTGACGTCGTCGAGGGCGACGATGTCGGTTGGATCGGCGATCGCCACCAGAACCGAGTTCTTGTCCAGGTACTTGACGGGTAGGGCGTGGAAGCGGCGCACGAAGCGTTCGGACAGCAGCTTCGCCACCTCGGGCTCGATCGGCGTCTCGAGGATCTCGACGAACTCCAGGTTGTATTGCTCGGCGAGCGCGTGAGCTAGATCGCGCGAGGTCGCCCAACCGTGTTCGACGAAGATGTCGCCGATGCGGCGCCCGTTTCGCTCCTTCTCGCCGAGCGCCTGCTCGAGCTGCTCCTTGCTGATCGTGCCCTTGCGGATCAGCAGCACTCCGAGCGCATGCTCACGGCTTGGATTCGTTTTTTCTTTGTCCGCCACCTAGAGACCTACCGTTCGGGTTCGAGCCGAGCGTAGAGCTCAGAGTATCGCGCCGCCCGAGAAAGGCGAATGCGGAGCCGGATACCGCTAGAGGCTGTTTCCGGCCACGCGCCGGACTTCCTCGAGCGAGGTCATCCCGGTCAGGGCGATCCGGTGACCGTCCTGCTCGAGCGTGACCATGCCGGCCTCGACCGCCGCGTCGTGGATCTCCTCGGTGGTGCGCCCGATCAACTTGCGAATCTCGCTGCTAACCGGCAGAACCTCGTAGATCGCCGTACGTCCGTGGTAGCCGGTGTTGCCGCAAGCGCGACAGCCAACGGGACGGTAGAGCTGGGCGGGAGTGCCTGGATCGAGCCCGAGCTCGGCGCGCTCGGGCTCGGTTGCCTCGGTCGCGCTGCGACAGGAGGGGCAGAGAACCCGAACCAGCCGCTGCGAGACGATGCAGTTGAGCGCGTTCGCGAGCATGTAGGGAGCGATGCCCATGTCTTGCAGGCGGGCGAAGGCGGCGGCGGCCGTCTGGGCATGAACGGTCGTGAGCACGAGGTGGCCGGTCATCGCGGCTTGGACGGCGATCTCCGCCGTCTCGGTGTCTCGGATCTCGCCGACGAGCAGGGCATCCGGATCGGCGCGCAGGATCGTCCGCAAGCCGCGCGCGAAGGTGAGTCCGCGCTTGGCGTTGACCTGAATCTGCGAGACGCCCGCAAGCTCGTATTCGACGGGGTCCTCGATCGTGGTGATCGAGCGCTCGGGCGAGTTGAGCCGATCGAGCGCCGCATACAACGTGGTCGTCTTGCCGGCGCCGGTTGGCCCGGCGGCGACGACACAGCCGAACGGCTGCTCGATGGCATGGACGAAGCTATTCAGCGCCTGCTCGCTCATGCCCAGCTCGCTCAGCGAGACGTGGGTCGACGAGCGTTGAAGGATTCGCACGACGACCTTCTCGCCGTACGTCGTCGGAAGCACCGCCACGCGCAGGTCGATCGGCTCTCCGTTCAGTTTCACGACCGAGCGGCCGTCCTGCGGAAGAGAGCGCTCGGCGATGTCGAGCTGCGCCATCACCTTGAGCCGACTGAGAGCCGCCTGCTGCATTGTCCTCGGTACGGTCGCCAGCTCGCGCATCACGCCGTCGACGCGTGCGCGCACCATCATCTGCCGCTCTTGCGGCTCGAAATGGACGTCGGAGGCGCGGTCTTGGATCGCCTGCGCGAGTACCTGGTTGACGAGAGTGATCGCGGGAGAGGCTTCGTCGCTGACGAGCGCCAGGTCGTAGCGCTCCTCACCCTCTTCTACCGGCGCGAGCGCCTCGTCGACCACGTGCAGAGTCGGGCGCTGGCTGAAGACCTGGTCGATCGAGCGCTCCAGGTCTTTCGGGTCGGCCAGGCAGAACTTGAGGTTGACGTCGAGCGAGAGCTTGACGTTGTCGAGGGCGAGAATATCCGTGGGATCGCTGATCGCGACCAGCACCAGGTTCTTCGACAGGAAGCGGATCGGAAGCGCCCGGTAGCGGCGCACGATCGGCTCGGAGAGTAGCTTGACCGCCTCTGGCTCGACTTCGGTCGTAAGGATGTCGACGAACTCGAGGTTCCACTGCTCCGCCAGGGCGCGTGCGAGGTCGGCGGTCGTCGCCCAGCCGCGCTCGGCGAGAATGTCGCCCACGCGGTGACCGGTGCGATCTTTCTCGGCCAGCGCCTCGTCAAGTTGCTCGCCAGTGATTACGCTGTCTCGTATGAGTAGCGAGCCGATCTGCATCCAGGGGAGTCGTGAGGCTTCCATAGTCTGGTTTTCGTCGATATCGGAGGCCTGATGAGAGCTGTTGTGCAACGGGTAGCACGGGCGCGCGTTTCGGAGGATGGGCGGTTGCTGGGAGAGGTGACGGGCGGGCTTTGCGTGCTGCTTGGCGTGGCGCGCGGCGACAAGGAGAGCATGGCCACGAGGCTTGCGCGCAAGCTTGCGCGGCTGCGCATCTTCCCCGACGACGAGGGCCGCTTTTCTCACAGCGTGCGGGACGTCGGCGGCTCGGCGCTCGTGATCAGCCAGTTCACCCTGATCGCCGACGCCAGCAAGGGCAATCGCCCCAGTTTCTCGGGCGCCGCCCCGGCCGACCTGGCCGAGCCCCTTTACGAGCGTTTCTGCGACGCCCTGCGCGCCGAGGGAGTGCCGGTCGCGACGGGGCGCTTCGGAGCTCTGATGCAAGTGGAGCTCGTCAACGACGGGCCCGTCACGATCGTCCTCGACGTGTAGAGCGCAGTCCACGCCACCGGCCCGGGCGGAGCGCCTCGAAATGAGCGCCCACGACCGCTCCGGTCGACCCCGGCGCGGCCCTTCCTGCTTCCGAGCCGCCGCTCGGCGTTCAAGCCATAGGCTGCTATCCTGGTGTTAACCACATTTCACCAGCTGGCGAAATGGGCGCTTCGGGCGCCTGTTTTCATGAGAGGGCAGATTGGCGAGCACCTACGACAAGGAGAGAGAGCTGACCGGCGAGGTTTCGCTACTGGTCGAGCGCGCTCTGCCCGAGGTCGAAGTGCTCGCGGTGGAGCTCGCCTCGCCGACGCGTTTCTGCGTCTTCGTCGACCATCCGGCCGGGGTCGACCATGCTCTCTGCCAGCGCGTAAGCGACCTGCTGCGAGACTATCTCGATCGCTACACGGTCGAGGTTTCTTCGCCCGGCACGGAGCGGCCGGTGCGCAAGCCCGATCATTTTCAGCACGCGCTGGGACGCAGCGTCGCCTTGCGCACGGCGGACGCCATCCACGGGCGCAAGCGCTTTCGCGGCCGTGTCGTCGCCGCCCGCGACAGAACCTTTCGTCTGGCAACCGAGACGGATGAATTCGACATTCCCTACGAGAATCTCGTACGGGGCAACCTGATCGACGAGGAGTAGGAGCCAATGAGCCAGGAGATCATCGACGCCGTTCGCGAGATCGAGCGGGAGAAGGGCATCGAGAGCGGCGCGCTCGTAGCCGCGCTCGAGGATGCACTCCTCGCCGCGTACAAGAAGACCCCCGGCTCGGCGCGCCACGCCACCGTCGATCTCGACGACCTGGGCGATTTTCGCGTCTTCGCGATTGAGATTCCTCCCAAGCTGGAGGAGAAGCTGCTCGACGACGCCAGAGAGAAGAAGCTGCAGGAGCTGGAGGAGCTCGAAGCCGAGAGCGGCGAGCGCTCGCACCTGCTCATCTCCGACGACGATCTGGAGCTCGACTGGTCGCAGGTGCCCGAGGGAAAGATCAAGCGCACCGACGCCACGCCCGAGAACTTCGGCCGCATCGCCGCCCAAACGGCCAAGCAGGTCTTCCTGCAGCGCGCCCGCGAGGCCGAGCGCGAGATCATGTACGAGGAGTACGTCGACCGCGTCAACGAGGTCGTGACCGGAATAATCCAGCAGGCTGGCGATCGCAACAACGTGCTCGTCGATCTGGGCAAGGTGGAGGCGCTACTTCCGCGCTCCGAGCAGGTCGACGGCGAGCGCTACGAGCAGGGAAGCCGCATCAAGGCGGTCATCACCGAGGTTCGCTCGGGCACCAAGGGGCCGCAGGTCATCCTCTCGCGCCGCGATCCCGAGCTGATCAAGACGCTGTTCGAGCTGGAAGTCCCCGAGATCGCCGACGGCCTGGTCGAGATTCGCGCCGTTGCGCGCGAGCCTGGGTACCGCTCCAAGATCGCCGTTGTTTCGCACACCCAGGGTGTCGACCCCGTTGGGGCCTGCGTCGGCCCGCGCGGCTCGCGCGTGCGCATGGTCGTCTCGGAGCTGCGCGGCGAGAAGATCGACATCATCCCCTGGAACCCGGAGCCGGCCCGCTTCATCGCCAAGGCACTGGCGCCGGCGCGCGTGCGCGAAGTTCTCGTGGACGACGAGACACGCGAGTCGACCGTGGTAGTGCCCGATGACCAGCTGGCGCTGGCGATCGGTAAGGAGGGCCTGAACGCCCGCCTCGCTGCGCGACTCAGCGGCTGGAAGGTGGACATCGTCTCCGACAGTGAGTTCGCCCGTCAGGAAGCCGACGCGGCCTACGCCAGCGGCGAAGAGGAGTTCGTCGGCCGCTGCGCCGCGAACCTCGCCAACGGCAAGCGTTGCCCCAACGCCGCGCTACCGGGCTCGCACTACTGCGGCGTGCCTGCGCACCAGAAGCTGGAAGGCCTGACGCCCGAGGAGCTGGCGTCCGCGACGGCCGTCGCCGAGGTCGAAGTCGAGCCAGAGACCGAAGTCGCCGAGGTCGAGGCCGAGGCGCCCGAGGCAGAGGAAGCACAGCCGCCCGCCGGCGAGGCCGAGCCAGAACCGGAGCCGGAGCCCGAGTCCGGAACCGTCGAGGGGGACGGTGCTGAGGCCAGTTGATGGCCGTTCCGATCCGCACCTGTGCCGGTTGCGGGCGGAAGGCGCCACGAATCGAGCTGCTGCGCTTCGCCGCCGTGAACGGCGTACTGACGGCCGTGCCCGAGTCGCGCGGCCGCGGCGCCTACACCTGCGCTCTGGCGTCGTGCTTCGAGCGTGCGCTCGCCGCCAAGTCCTTCAGCCGAGCCCTGCGAACGGCAGTCCGGGTCGATCCCGCGCTGCGCGACCTCTACACTGACGCCGATGGCTAGTTCAGGCTCAAGCCGACCAAATCGACCGATTCGCCCGCGCCAGGGTGCCGTTGGCCCGCGCCGCAAGCGCCGCGTGGTCATCGACAACCAGCCTTCGCGCGGAGGCGGAGCCCGGCCAGGCGCTCCCGGATCCCGCGATCCGCGCCCCGATGCGCGCACGCCCAGCAAGGCCGCACCGGCTCCAACCGGGCCGATCACGGTTCCCTCGGGCGTCAGCGTCAGAGATCTCTCGCAGGCGCTCGGCATTCCCGTGGCGCAGATCATCAAGATCATGATGGGGATGGGCGAGATGGTGACGATCACCCAGTCGCTGACCGACGAAGCGGTTGTGCTGATCGGCGCCGAGCTGTCTCCGCCGCGCGAGATCAAGCTCAAGCACGCCGCCGACGAGGAAGGCGAACTGGACGCCGAGGAGACGCCCGACGCGCCCGAGGATCTCGAGCCGCGGCCGCCCGTCGTCACCATCATGGGCCACGTCGATCACGGCAAGACGACCCTGCTCGATGCAGTCCGCAAGACCGCGGTGGCTGCGAGCGAAGTGGGGGGCATCACCCAGCACGTCGGCGCCTACCAGGTCGAGCACGGCTCGCGCCGTATCACCTTCGTCGACACGCCCGGCCACGAGGCATTCACGGCGATGCGCGCGCGCGGCGCCAACGTCACCGACATCGCGGTGCTGGTGGTCGCGGCCGACGACGGCGTGATGCCGCAGACCAAGGAATCCATCGCCCACGCCCGGGCGGCGGACGTTCCGATCGTCGTGGCCGTGAACAAGATCGATCTCCCCGACGCCAACATCGATCGCGTCAAGAGCGATCTCGCCTCCGAAGGCCTGCAGCCCGAGGAGTGGGGGGGAACGACTCAGTTCTCGGAGGTCTCGGCCAAGAAGAACATCGGGCTGGACGACCTGCTCGAGAAGGTGCTTTTGGTGGCCGACCTCGAGCTCGATCTGAAGTCCAATCCCAACGTCGAGGCTTCGGGCTCGATCATCGAGTCGCGCCTCGACGTCGGTCGCGGCCCGGTGGCGACCATGCTCGTCCGGCGCGGCACGCTGCGAGTCGGCGACGCCATGGTGGCCGGCGGCTCCTGGGGCAAGGTGCGGGCTCTGTACGACTATCGCGGCGTTCGCGTCAAGGAGGCTCGTCCTGGAGACCCGGTCGAGATTCTCGGCCTCGACAAGCCGCCCGCCGCCGGTGAGAGCTGCCGTGTCGTCGCCAACGAGCGCCAGGCTCGCTCGCTCGCCCAGCAGCGCGGACTGCGCCTTCGCTCTGAAGAGGTGGCAACCCGTTCGCGCCGCCACGTCTCGCTCGAGACGCTGTTCAGCGAGCTGAAAGAAGGAGAGGTCAAGGACCTCAATCTGATCCTCAAGGGCGACGTCGTCGGCTCGGTCGAGGCGGCCGTCAGCGAGCTGCAGAAGATTCAGCACTCCGAAGTGCGCGTCAACGTCATCCAGTCGGGCGTGGGCGGCATCACCGAGAACGACGTCATGCTCGCCTCGGCTTCGAACGCGCTCATCGTCGGCTTCAACGTGCGCCCGAACTCCGAGGCCCGCATGGCCGCCGACCGGCAGGGCGTCGATATCCGCACCTACCGCGTCATCTACCAGCTCACCGAGGACATCGAGAAGGCGCTCGTGGGCATGCTCTCCGCCGTCACGAGCGAGCACATTCTCGGCGAAGTGGAAGTGCGCGCGACCTTCCGCGCATCGCGCATCGGAACGATCGCGGGTTGCTACGTTCGCAGCGGCATCGTTCGCCGCGGCGCGCTCGTGCGCCTGCTGCGCGACGGGTCGATCGTGCACGAGACAACCATCGGCCAGCTCAAGCGCTTCAAGGACGATGCCCGAGAGGTGGCCGAGGGATTCGAGTGCGGCATCCTGCTCGACGGCTACAACGACGTCAAGGAAGGCGACGTCTTCGAGGTTTACGAGGTGCGCGAGACCGAGCGCACCAGCCTCGACGAGACCGTTCCGCCGCCCGCCGCCCATACGAGCTAGCCGTCGCCGCGGCGGCTGAAGCGCTTCAATACAGATTGTGGGCGGAGGCTACGTCGGCATCCTCGTAACCGAGCTGCGCTTTCCTGAGGCGGGCTCGCTCAAGGACAAGCGCCAGCACCTGCGCTCGACCAAGGCCCAGCTGCAGAAACGGTTCGGCGCCTCGGTGGCCGAGACCGACTTCCACGACGTCTGGCAACGGGCTCAGCTCGTGGTCGCGCTCGCGGCCGCGGAAGCCGGCGCACTCGAGCACCTGATGGACGGAGTCGAGCGCTTTCTCTTCGGCCAGGCCTACGAGTCGAGGATCGTGGGGCGAAGCATCGTCGTGCCCGGCGACGAGTGATGCCCGATCAGAGCGACGAGCTCTCCAGCAACTTGCGCACCTGCTCCAGCGTCGGCGGATTCACGCAACCCGGCGTCGTGGTGCAGACGAGCGAAGCCATAGCGCCGGCAAAGCGCACCATCTCGTCGTCGCTCCAGCCCTGAAGCAAGCCGTAGATCAGGCCGGCGCGGAAGCTGTCGCCGGCGCCCGCGCTGTCGAGGATCTCGACCCGGATCGGAGAGAGCTCTCGCCGCTCGCCGGGCGGAACCCGGCCGCTCTCCGCCCGGCCCGCACATCCGCGCGCATACCAAAGCGGCCGCGAACCGGCGGTGAAGACGACCAGCCCCGCGCAGTGCTCCAGATACTGCTCGAACAGCTCTTCCCGCGCCGCCTCCGACTCGAGCGCTTCGGGGTAATCGCGCGCCATCAGCTCGCCCGAGATCGCGGCCACGTCGGCCAGTGCGGCTAGCTCGGAATCGTAAGGAGCATCCGAGGTGACGAAGAGAACTCCGGCTTCCCTGGCGGCGCGGGCGGTCGCGAGCGTCGCCTCGCCAAAGGAGGGATCGACGCAGACGACCCGCGCCTGCTCGATGCGGGCGAGGTTCGGCATCTCCCACTGCCGCGTCGTGCCGAGCAGATCGCCGTAGCGACCGAAGACGGTGCGCGATTCGCCGTCGGAGATCGTTATCTCGTTGACGCCCTCGTAGCCGGGCTTGACGATCAAGCCCGAGCAGTCGATCCCGCGCGACTCGAGAAAGGCGAGCGTGCCGCGGCAGGCCGGCGTATCGCCGATCCAATTGCCTTCGAGCACGACCGAGGCGCCCAGGCGGGCCAGCACGATGGCGCTGCCGGTGGCCTCGCCGCAGTGGTTCTCGAGTGTCTCGACGATCTCGCCGTAGCCGTCCGGCTGCGGAAACTTTCCCTGAATCCGGACGATGACGCCGGTCGACACGTGACCGTAGAGATAGACGTCCGTCGTCGTGCGCGCTGCGGGTTCCGCGGGCATGGCGAAAACGTAGTCGAATCAGCCGCTACAGGGTGGCGGACAGGGACGGATACCCATATATGCGCGTTTTGCAGGTAATTGTGCGCTGCTAAGTTCGTTCTAGACGTGTCTCGGTGCCAGGCACGGAGACACGTCCTTTACGGACGCAAGCGGCGCCAGAGGCGCGACGTCGCTTGAAACCGCTTGAATGGAGAGTGATGTCCGGAAGAATGCGCCGAGTCAACGAGTCGCTGCGCCAGGCTTTGTGCGAGGCCCTGCCCTCGCTCAAGGATCCGCGCATCGGCTTTGTGACCATCACCGCGGTGAGAACGACCGCCGACCTGAGCACCGCGCGCGTCTACGTCAGCGTGCTCGGCTCCGAGACCAAGATCGCCAGGGCCGTCGAGGCGCTGAACGCCGCCCACGGCGTGCTCCAGGCGAGGCTGAACCGCGAGCTTCGCATCAAGCGAATCCCACAACTCACCTTCGAGTACGATCCGACCGCCGAATATGCGGTTCGCATGACGAAACTGATCGAAGAGCTGGCTCCGCCCGATGACGATAACGAAGGCTGATCTCAAGGCGGTCGCGCAAGGAATTCGCGACCACGACGACTTCGTCATCTCGGTTCACGAGAACCCGGACGGAGACGCGCTCGGCTCGATGCTCGCGCTCAAGCTGGCGCTCGACCAGCTCGGCAAGCGCGCCACGATGTTCCTCGTCGGCACGCCGCCGATTCCCTTCGAGTATCGTTTCATGCCGCTGGACGATCTCGTCCGCGGCGATCCCGACGATCTTCTCGGCCGGCCCTTGCTCTCGCTCGACGCGGCGAACGAGGCGCGGCTGGGCAGCGACCAGCGCCTGCTCACAGAGGCGCCCTTCGTCGCGGTCATCGACCATCACCACGACAACAGCCGCTACGGCACGGTCAACCTCGTCGTCGCGGAGGCCTCCTCCACCAGCGAGGTCTTGCGCGACGTCTTCAGCGAGCTGAAGGTGCGCCTGACGCCCGCGATCGCCGAGGCGCTCTATATCGCGCTGGTCACCGACACCGGCCGCTTCCAGTACGCGAACACTTCGCCCAAGACGCTGCGCCTCGCCGCCGAGCTGATCGAGGTCGGCGCCGACGCACACAGGATCTTCCAGCACGTCTACGAGACGATCGAGCTGTCCAAGCTGAAGCTGCTGGCGCGCGCGCTCGAGCACGTCGAGGTGTACGAGGGCGGGCGGCTGGTCATCTCCTTCCTCGAGCGCTCCGACTACGAAGAAACCGGCGCCTCGAGCGGAGCCTCCGAAGGCGTGATCGACTCCCTGCGCGCGGTTGCCGGCGTCGAGATGTCGGCTCTGATCTCGGAGCCGCCCGAGCGCGACAAGCGCCGCGTCAGCCTGCGCTCTTCGCGCGACCGCCTCGACGTCTCGGAGCTGGCTCGCGTCGCCGGCGGCGGCGGCCACAGACAGGCGGCCGGGTTCTCGAGCGATCTCAACGTCGAGGAACTGATCGCCTTCTTGCGCAAGGAGTTCGTCGCCAAGACGTCGGGCCAGGCGGGATAGGCCGTGGCGATTCCGCGGGCGCTCGAGCCATCCGGACTCGTGCTCGTGGACAAGCTGAGCGGGCCCTCCTCGTTTGCGGTCGTGCGCGACCTGCGCGCCAAGACCGGCGCCCGGGCTGGTCACGCCGGCACGCTCGACCCGTTCGCCAGCGGGCTGTTGCTCGTACTACTGGGCTCCGCGACACGGCTCGCGCGCTATCTCGTCGGCCTCGACAAGCGCTACGAGACCGAGATCGACCTCGGCGCGCGCAGCTCGAGCGGCGACCTCACGGGCGAGATCATCGAGCAGCTTAAGGCGCCCGAGCTCGCGCAACTCGAACAGAGCCTCGAGCAGCTGCGCGGAGAGGTCGAGCTGCGCGTTCCCGCGCTCTCGGCGATCAAGATCGGCGGCGAGCGCGCCTACCGCCTGGCTCGGCGCGGCGAGGCGCCGGAGATGCCGCTCAGGCGCTCGCGCATCGACGAGCTGCGCATGCTCGACTACTCCGCCGGCGTCGCCAGGCTCGATCTGCGTGTCAGCTCGGGAACCTACGTGCGTGCGATCGCCGACCGGCTGGGCGGTCACTGCCGCAGCCTGCGCCGGCTCGAGATCGGGCCGTTCTTGCTGGAGAACGCCGACAGCGAGCGGATCCATCCGGCGGCCGAGGCGCTTCCCTTTATCCCGACTCTGGAGCTGAGCGAGGAGGAGGTCGCAGCCGTCCGCGCCGGAAGGCCGCTGGAGCGAAACGAGCCGGGCTTGCTGCGCCTGTGCCGGGAAGGCAGATTGATCGCCGTCGCGCTCGGCAAGAACGGTACGGTGAGGTCCGAGACGGTGATGCCGGTATGAAAGTCGTTCGCGATCCGATAGATCTGCTGCCTACCGCGCGCACGGTCGCGATCGGCTCCTTCGACGGTGTCCACCTGGGCCACCGTCGCGTGCTGGACACCGCCTTCGAGACCGGTCTTCCGGTGGCCGTGCTGACCTTCGATCCGCATCCGCGCGTGCTGCTCGGACAGCCCGTCGAGCTTCTGACCACGCTCGAGCGCAAGGTCGAGCTGCTGGCCGAGTACGGCGTGGAGGAGATCGTGGTGCTGCGCTTCGACAGCGAGCTGGCCGCGATGACGCCGAGAGAGTTCACGCTCCGCCACCTCAACCCGCTCGGCGCCCAGATCGTCGTCGCCGGCCCTGATTTCCGTTTCGGTCACGGCCGCGCGGGCGATCTCGACATGTTGCGCGAGGAGGGCCTGCTCACGCGGCTGGTCGAGCCCGTCCCCGGCGTCTCCTCGACCGCGATCAGAAATGCCCTGCACGAAGGCGACGTGATCGGAGCGGCGGCGCTGCTCGGGCACCCCTACGAGCTCGACGGGCGTGTCGTCCCGGGCCTGGCGCGTGGCGCCCGGCTCGGCTTCCCGACCGCCAACCTGGCCTTCGCCCCGCACCAGCTCGTCCCGCTCGACGGGATCTATGCGGGGCTGACCGAGGCGCACCGAGCCGCCGTCTCGATCGGCGTCAACATTCATTTCGGCGGCGGAGAGCGCCGCGTCGAAGTGCATCTGGTCGATTTCTCGGGCGACCTCTACGGCAAGCGACTGGTCGTGGAGCTCTGGCAGCGGCTGCGCGGCGAGCAGGTGTTCGAGAGCAACGAGGCGCTCAGCGAGCAGATTGCCCGCGATGTTCAGACGGCAAGGGAAGCCGAGAGGCCGTGAATCAACACTGACCGCCCTACTTGCTCTCGCCTGGGCATTTCGGCGCTCCCGGCGCTAGGGACAGCTCGTTAGCCGAGCAGCAGGCCCTCGCCGCTGCGCCTGGGATCCCCGGCCGCACCCTCGCGACCGATCGCGCTGACGCCGCCGAAGTAGTGGTGAAGCGACGACCAGCGCCGAACCTGCCAGCCGTTCGTCTCCAGCCCGTCGAGCGCCTTCTCGTCCACGCCCGGCTCGGCGTTCAAGACCGCGCCCGCGGGGTGTAAACGAGGGCGCTCGATCGCCTCGGCGGGAGCGAGCCTCTCGTCGAGGATTCCGGAGCTGGCTTGCACCAGCGCCGAACGCAGGCGGGTGCCGCCGGCGGCGCCGATCGCCAGTGCCGGGCCGTGCTCGTCGATCGCGATGCTCGGCGCCGTCATACTCAGCACCCGTTCGCCGGGCACGAGCTCGCCTTCGACCAGATCTTTCTCGCCCAGCATCGAGTTCAGGTGCAGATCGAACCCGGGCAGGTAATCGCCCGAGCCGAGGCCCAGGCTGGTCGTGAGCACGCAGGCATTCCCCTCTTCGTCGACCGTGACGAGGTTGGTCGTGTGCGAGCCGGCGCCGTTTCCGTCGAGCGCGGCCACCAGCGCGTGCACCCGCTCGCGGGCGGAGAGCCCGGCCAGTGGAACCAACCGCGCCAGCGCCTCGGGCACGCCCGAGAGGCCGCCGCGAGTGAGGAAACGCGTGCCCGCGTAGGCCGTCTCGACGGGCTCGCACCAGAGTGGGGAGTAGGTGGTCAGATCGCCGCTCGTGACCAGGCCGCCTCGTTCGCTCATCAGCTCGAGCAAGGTCTGCGCGAGCGTGCCGCTGTAGAACGAGTGTGGATCTTCGGCGAGTAGCTCGAGCGCATCGGCGATGCCCGGCTGAACAAGAAGCTCGCCCGTGCCGAGCAGGCGCCCGCGCGGTGCGAAGAGGCGCTCGCCGCGATCGAGCGTCAAGACGGGAGCGAGCATCTCGAGGCAGGCGGCGTGCGCGGGCGGCATGGAAACACCCTCGCGGCTGAGGCGAATCGCCGGCGCGAGCAGTCGCGGCCAGTCGAGGCGCCCGTAGCTGCGCCAGAGCTCGTACAGCCCGGCCGGAATGCCCGGGACGGCGCAGGACTCGGGACCGATCTCGTAGCGAATCAACTCCTCGCCGAAGGGAACATCCATCTCCACCAGCTGCGAGCGCCGATGCGCGCCGGCGCCGAGCCCGGGAACGCTGGTGAAGAAATCGAGCTGTCGCGCGCGCCCTTGGGCGGCGTCCCAGATCATCCCGTGCCCGCCACCCAGGAGACCCGTCATCACGACCTCGCAGACGCAGGACGCAAAGCAGGCCGCGATCGCCGCGTCGGCGGCGCTGCCGCCGTCCTCGAGCGCTTCCAGCCCGGCCCGAGCCGTCGCCGGATGTCCCGCGGCAACGCCCGGCGGCAAGGGCGACGTCAGGGCAGCACTCCCAGCTCGTCGAGCGACTCGTTCAGCTCGGCCGGATCGCGGTAGACGCGGTAGGCGCCCGCCCTGGCCAGCTCTTCTTCGCCGTAGCCGCCGCACAACAGCCCAACGCTGAGCATGTTTGCTCGCCGCGCTGCGAGCAGATCCCAAACGGCGTCGCCGATCACGTAGCACTCCTGCGGGCTCACTCTCATTCGTTCGGCGCAGGCCAAAAAGAGATCGGGCTCGGGCTTGGCGCGCGCCACGTCACCGCGCTCGATCACGACAGTTTCGCCTCCGACGCCAAGCGCCTCCAGAGAGCTGTCGATCTCGGGCCTGGCACCGGAGGTCGCTATCCCGTGATTGATCCCGGCTTCGCGCAGGTGCCGAAGCAACTCGACCGCGCCCGGCAGAGGGCGGCGCTCGGGCATCATCTGCTCGAACAGCTCGGCATGGCGCCGCTGAAGCGCCAGCGCCTCCTCTTGCGAGATCGGTCGGCCCAGCTCGCGCGCGACGGCGCGGGTGAAGAGCCCACCACTCATGCCGACGCGACGATGAATTCGCCAACCGTCAATCGGCATCCCGGCCTCGGCCAGGGCCTGTTGCCAGGTGAAGACGTGTGCGTAGACGGTATCCACGAGCGTCCCGTCGAGATCGAAGATGAGCGCGCGCACAACCGGCACGATACAAGCCCGGAATATCGGGCGCGGTGGCTTTCACAGGGGTGGGCGAGCAAGGATGCGCTGGAGCGGAAGGTCTCTCTTTCGGCACGGTCTCGGCACAGGCTCGTCTTGACAGTCGGTGGAATCTCTGACCGGTGTCTGACGCCGTCCGGCGCGGGTGGGCGATCGCGTCTCTCAATCGTGACGAAGTTTGCGCTCTTCGGCGACGCTCGCAGTGCCTACGACCGGTACCGTCTCACGACCCCGCGGGTGGGTGGACTTGGCGGGGGGCGGCGTTGCGCAGCGCCTCGAACCCAGGTCACACGGGAGCTGCGGGCGCTCCTTTCCCCGCCGCCATTCCCGCCGCAAACCCCCCGCACTGGTAGTCTTTCCCAACACCACGATCTCGATCGTTCGAGGCGCTTCCGACGGCGAGCTGGGATCAGTGGCAAAGGCAAGTAAGCAACGGAAGGAACTACATGTCCCTAACGAAGGAAGCAAAGCTCGAGGTTTTCAAGCGCTTCGGCGAGACCGAGTCGGACACCGGCTCGGCAAAGGTTCAGATCGCTCTGCTAACGGAGCGCATCAACCAGTTGAACGGCCACCTGCGCACCCACCCCAAGGATCATCACTCCCGGCGTGGGCTGCTCAAGCTGGTCGGGCAGCGCCGGCGCCTGCAGACCTATATGCAGAAGAACGACCTCGAGGCATACCGCGAATTGATCAAGGAGCTCGGCCTAAGGCGCTAGGGCTCGAGAAGAGATGGGGAGTGGAAGTTTGAGCGAGCCCGAGGCGATGATCCGGCTCACTCAAACTCCCGCTCCGCCTGACAAACAGAGGAGTTGGAGATGACCAGTACTGGAACCGGACGGATTGAGTCCGTATCGGTGACCGTTGGCGATCACGAGATCACCTTCGAGACCGGGAAGCTAGCCAAGCAAGCGGGCGGAGCAGTCGTAGTTCGCTCGGGCGAGACCATGGTTCTCGCGACGGCGCAGGGAAGAGCGGAGGCCCGTGAGGGCGCCGACTTCTTCCCGCTGACAGTCGACGTAGAGGAGCGCATGTACGCCGCCGGCAAGATCCCCGGCGGCTTTTTCAAGCGTGAGGGGCGCCCGACCGAACGAGCGATCCTGACCGCCCGCATGACCGACCGCCCGATCCGGCCGCTCTGGCCGAAGGGCTTCCGCAACGAGGTGCAGTGCATCGCAACAGTGCTCTCCGCCGACCTCGTCACGGCACACGACACGCTTTGCATCAACGGCGTCTCGGCCGCGCTGATGATCTCGCCGCTGCCCTTCATGGGCCCGGTGGGAGCCGTCCGCGTCGGCCTGATCGACGATCAGCTGGTCGTCAACGGCTCGATGCAGGAGATGGAAGAGTCCAAGCTCGACCTGCTCGTCGTCGGTACCAAGGAAGCGCTGACGATGGTCGAAGCGGGCGCCCAGGAGGTTCCCGAGGAGACGATTCTCGAAGCTTTCGCCCTCGCTCAGAAGGAGATCGCGAAGCTTTGCAAGGCGCAGGAAGAGCTGCGTAAGCGCGTCGGCAAGCCGAAGTGGCTCGACAACGAGCTGACCGCCGAGCTGGAGAAGAAGCAGGGCAAGCGCCTTCGCGAGCGCATCGCGGAGCTCGGTCTGCGCGAGGCGGCAGCCCTAGTCGAGGAGATCACGAGCGAGATCGCTCCCACCCTCTCGATGGATTCCACCGAGGAAGACATCGTCCGGCGCTCACAGGTTCGAGCCAGCTTGCACGCGATCCTCGAGCGCGAGCAGCTCGCGGCCGTCCTGGGCCCGGTGCAGGAGCAGTTCGGCAAACAGTTGCGCGCCCTGACCGACGCCGAGCAGGACTCCAAGGAGCTGCGCGCCGCCAAGCGCCAGCTGCTCGTCGACAGCATCGTCGAAGGGGTCGAGTTGCCCTTCCCGGCCGGCCCCGCGCCTGCCGAGGGCGAGGCCCCGGTCAAGGATCAGCTGACGAAGAGCTTCATCCGCAAGTCGACCGACGCCATCTACAAGGATCTGATCCGGCAGAAGATCGCCGTCGACAAGCGTCGCCCGGACGGTCGCGGCACCGAGGAGATCCGCCCGATCACGTGCGAGGTGTCGGTATCGCCGCGCACGCACGGCTCGGCGCTCTTCACGCGCGGCCAGACGCAGGTGATGACCCTGCTGACGCTCGGCACGGCCAAGGAAGGCCAGCGCATCGACGACCTGTCGCTGGAGGCCGAGCGCCACTACATGCACCACTACAACTTCCCGCCGTACTCGGTCGGGGAGACCGGCTTCATGCGCGGCCCGAAGCGGCGCGACATCGGTCACGGCGCACTTGCTCAGCGGGCGCTCGAGCCGATGATCCCCTCCGCCGAGGAGTTCCCGTACACGATCCGGCTCGTCTCCGAGACGCTGGAGTCGAACGGTTCTTCTTCGATGGCCTCGGTCTGCGGCTCGACGCTGGCCCTGATGGACGCCGGCGTGCCGATCAAGAGTCCCGTCTCGGGTATCGCCATGGGCCTGGTCAAGGAAGGCGACGACTACGTCATCCTGACCGACATCCAGGGCGCCGAGGATCACTTGGGCGACATGGACTTCAAGGTCACAGGTACCCGCGAGGGCATCACCGCCCTGCAGATGGACATCAAGATCACCGGTGTCACGCACGAGATCATGAGCTCGGCGCTGGCGCAGGCGAAAAGGGCGCGCGAGGCGATCCTCGACAAGATGATCGCCGCCATCCCCGAGCCTAGGGCAGAGCTTGCAGGCCACGCGCCTCGCATCTCGAGCGTCTCGATCGATCCGGAGATGATCGGCATGGTCATCGGCAAGGGCGGCGAGACGATCCGCGCGCTCGAGGCCGACTACGAGGTGCAGATCGACATCCAGGAGGACGGGACGGTTCTCGTCTACGCCACGTCGGGCACCAACGCCGACGCCGCCGTAGCGGCCATCCACGCGATGACCAAGACCCCCGAGGTCGGGGACGAGTACACCGGGCGCGTAGTCAAGCTGACCCAGTTCGGCGCCTTCGTCGAGCTGAAGAAGGGAACCGACGGTCTGCTCCACGTCTCCAATGTCGGCCCCGGACGAGTCGACAGGATCGAGGACGTGCTCGACCGCGGCGACGTGATCGACGTGATCGTGCAGGAGGTCGACAAGGAGCGCGGCCGAATCGGGCTCAAGCTTCTCGCCAAGCACGACGGCGACACGCTCGTGATGCCCGAGGCGCTGATCGAGATCGCCAAGGAAAAGGCGGCTAACCGGCCCGCGGGTGAGCGTGAAGAGCGCCCGCCCCGAGACAACGACAGAGGCCGGCGCCGCTCATCCGGTCCCAGGCGCTGAGGCAGGGAGAAGAACACGCATGCGCTGGGGCAAGAAGAGTCGCGAGATAACGCAGGACGGTCGGTCGCGCATCGACTTGCCCCGGCTCCAGCGCGAGCTGGGCGTACGCATCGGCGAGAGGGGCTCTTCGACGCTCCTGCTCGCCTGCGACGAGATGGACCGCACTCATCATCACGAGCTCGGCGCGGAACATCTGATCGTCGGAGTGCTCGAGGAGGACGGCCCAGCCGCCCAACTCCTGCTCCAGCATGGCATCACGCTCGAGGACACCAGGGCGCAGATCGCCGAGGCGCTCTGGGAGGCCGACGAGGCGCTCGGCGCTCTCGAGCTCACCTCTGAGGCCACGAACATCCTCGCCACCGCGGCGGAGGCCGCCGGGATGCGCGGGCACCGGACGCTCGAGCCCGAGCACATCACCTACGGGTTCGTCTGCTCGGGCTTCGAGATCACTAGCCGCGTCCTGCACATGATCGGCGTTGACCGCCAGAAGCTCCTGCAAGAGTCCGAGCAGCTGCTCTCAAACGGTCACTGAACGCCGTCGCGCGCTGGTCTCTTCGCGCTCGAGGCGGTCAAAGAGCCGTTTGCGATTGAGCGCTCCTCTGGCACAGACTCGCGCGCCTTCGAGAGATAAGCTCGAATTGGGGATGGGAGGCGGGGAACCCGCCTCAACAAGCGCCGAGAACCCCGCAAAGCAAGCCCACTCGCTACGATCGCGGCGTGCAGAAGGTTGTTCTCTCGGAGCTCGCCTCGGGCGAGCGCGTGATCTCGGAGCGGATGCCCTCCGTGCGCTCGGTCGCGATCGGCTTTTGGATCGGCGTCGGCTCCCGCGACGAGACGCCCGCCAAGGCCGGTCTCACGCACTTCATCGAGCACCTGTTGTTCAAGGACACCCGCTCCTACGACGCGCGCCGCATCGCCGAGATCTTCGACGAGTTGGGCGGCGAGCTTAACGCCGCCACCTCGCGCGAGCACACCGTCGTCTACGGGCGCGTCCCCTACGACCAGCTAGAGCGGGCGATCGACGTCATGACCGACATGGTCTTCGTGCCGACCTTCACCGATCTCGATGCCGAGCGCGAGGTGGTGCTGGAGGAGATCGCCATGCTCGACGACGCTCCTCAGGATCGCGTTCACGACCTGGTCAGCGAAGCGGTCTTCGGCGACCATCCGCTCGGACGGCCGGTTCTGGGGCGCTCGGAGGTGATCTCCTCGGTCAGCCGGCGCACGATCGCCGGCTATCACGAGAGCATGTACCAGCCCGGCAACGTCGTCGTCGCGGCGGCCGGGAACGTGGCCCACGAGCGGCTCGTCTCGGTGGTGACGAAAGCCGCCAACGCGCGCGATCACGCCGGCGCCAGGCCGTACGTTCGAAGGCCGCTGCTCAAGACACCGCCGGCATCGGCCCACTTCCAGAGCAAGGACACCGAGCAGTACCACATCTGCGTGGCGGCACCGGGCATCGCACGCTCCGACAGGCGCCGCTTCGCCGCCTCCTTGCTCGACTCGATTCTCGGCGGCTCGGCCTCCTCACGCCTGTTCCAGGAGATCCGCGAGAAGCGCGGCATGGCCTACTCGGTCTACAGCTTCGTCGCCCAGTACTCCGACACCGGGATGATCGGTGTCAGCCTCGGCACCCGCGAGGACAACGTCTCGGCCTGCCTGGAGATCGTGGCCGAGCAGATCGCCGAGATCGCGGCCGGGAAGTTCCTGGGTGGAGAGCTGGAGCGCGCCAAGGAGCACGCGCGCGGCCGCATCATGCTCTCGATGGAATCGACCGCGACACGCATGACGCGACTGGGGCGCTCGCTGATCAGCGATACCGAGCTGCTCTCGCCCGAGCGCATCATCGCCGAGCTGGAAGCTGTCGAGCCCGACGCGGTCAGCGAGCTGGCCAGCATGCTGCTCGCTCCCGAGCGGCTCTCGGTGGCCGGAATTGGCCCCGACGAGGACGTCTTCTATGCTGCGACAGGCGCAGTCAACCCGGTTCTGGCAAGGAGGTCGGCGGAATGAAGATCGCGTTCTTCGGTTCCCGCGGCAAGGTCGGGCGCGAGCTCTGTCCCGGGTTGGAGCAGGCCGGCTTCGAGGTCGTGGGCATCGACCTCGACGAGGAGCTCGACCCGAGTGGGGTGGAGGCGATGATCGACTTCACCCAGCCCGACACGGCCGAGAAGAACGTTACCGAGGCGCTCGGGAACGGCATCGCTTGCATCGTCGGCACGACCGGCCTCGGCGCCGCTCAGCTCGAGCAGCTCGGCGCCCTGGCCAAGGAGAAGGGAAAGCCGCTCTTCGTCGCGCCGAATTTCGCCATCGGCGCCGTCTTGATGATGCGCTTCGCCGCCGAGGCCGCCCGCTTCATGCCCCGCGCCGAGATCGTCGAGCTGCATGGCGAAGCCAAGAAGGACGCGCCTTCGGGAACCGCGCTTGCCACCGCCGCCGCGATGGGCACCGACCCCGAGATCCACTCGGTGCGCCTGCCCGGCCTCGTTGCGCATCAGGAAGTTCTGCTCGGCGATGTCGGCCAGCTGCTCACGCTCCGCCACGACACCTACGCCCGCGAGGCCTTCTTGCCGGGGGTTCTACTGGCGCTGGAGAAGCTCGACACGCTTCCGCCGGGCTTGACCGTGGGGCTGGACGCGCTGTTCCGCTGACCGCTTGGCATCTGGGCACCGTCCGCCCGCGCTCTATCACTCCAAGCTCGCTAGGCTGACATCAGTCCGCGGAGAAGGAGAGAAAGCCGAAATGCGCAGCGACAAGATCACGCAAGGAATCGAGCGAATGCCGAACCGCGCGCTCCTGTACGGAACCGGGATCACGGCCAACCAGATGTCGAAGCCGTTCATCGGGCTTTGCTCGAGCTTCACCGATCTGATTCCCGGGCACGTCGGCATGCGCGCGCTGGAGCGCAAGATCGAGTGGGGGATCGCGGCCGGCGGCGGGGTGCCCTTCTTCTTCGGCGTGCCGGGCATCTGCGACGGCATCGCCATGGGTCACACCGGCATGCACTACTCGCTGCCCTCGCGCGAGCTGA
>Ga0209638_1000164_pt1 | contig 44562 bp, 40 predicted proteins | sample BarGraNGADG00211_FD_184490 | JGI IMG/M metagenome (GOLD analysis project Ga0209638, IMG submission 184490) | Arctic peat soil microbial communities from Barrow, Alaska - Barrow Graham LP Ref core NGADG0002-211 (SPAdes) (version 2) | ecosystem: Environmental > Terrestrial > Soil > Wetlands > Peat...
GAAGAGACGATCGCAGGCTGCCGCGCTGTGCGCGCCTTCGCGCCCGGGATATGCGACTCGAGAAGCCATGGGTATGCCAGAAAGCCTAGACGCACCGCTGACGTACGTGTGCCGGCTGGGTTGTTGAGCGAATCTCTATGCGTTCGAGCCAGACTACTGCGGTATCGCAGTATTGGCTCACGGGAGGTCGTCGCAGATGAATACACGACTGATGGGGAAGCGCGCGCGGACTCGCTGGCTGGCGGGGGCACTAATCCTCGCCGTCGGGCTTGGCTTCGCCGGGCCGGCCTCGGCGAGATCCTCGGCAAAGGGTCGCCTGGTCAAGACGAACGGGCACAGCCTCTACCTCCGCTGCGCGGGCACGGGCTCTCCGGTGGTGATGCTCGAGGCCGGGTTCGGTGACTGGAGCCGCGGCTGGAAAGCCGTGCTCGCTCGCTCGAAGACGATCGGCAGCACCGTCTGCGCCTACGATCGCTTCGGGCTCGGGCAAAGCGGTACCTTCGCGAGCACCCGGACGATCGCCAGCGTCGTCTCCGACCTGCACGCGCTCGTGAGTAAGGCGAAGCTGCGCGGGCCATATGTCTTCTCGGGGGCCTCGCTCGGCGGGCTGATAGCTCGGTCTTACGCCCGCTCGTACCCGAAACAGGTTTCCGGGATGGTGCTGTTCGACTCGGTCCCCGATGACTGGGACCAATACCTCGGAATGTCGGTGATGAGTGGGGACAGCGAGAAGATCGACATAGCGGCGGCGGCGGCTCGCCTCCGTGCCTCCGACAAGCTCGGAAAGAAGCCGCTCGTTGTGCTCCAGGCAGGGGACGAGAGCTACCTCGAGGGGCTCACCCAAAAGCCCGACTTTCTCGACTACTGGAATCCGGCCCAGCAGAAGCTGGCGCGGCTTTCCAAGAACTCGGTCTTTGCGCTCGCGACCGGCCAGCCGCACTGGATCCAGCAGGCGGCGCCCAAGCTGTCGGCCGAGGCCATCCGGCTGGTCGTCGCCTCGGTACGGAGCGGCAAGCCGCTCACGACCTGCGCCAAGAGCAAGCTGCCCAAGCTCGGGGCGACCTGTACGTAAGGGCTGGGGTTTCTGAGGCGCTCAGTCTTCGCGGCCGAGCGCCTCTACAACCTTGTCGGTGAACTCGCGCGTTCCAGCCGTTCCGCCGAGGTCGGTCGTGGGCGCCTCGTGGATGGCCGCCTCGACCGCATGCTCGAGCTCGCGCGCAGCCGTCTCCTCGCCGAAGGCGTGCTCGAGCATCATCGCCACCGAGCGCAGCATTGCGGTGGGATTGGCGATTCCCTTTCCGGCAATGTCCGGCGCCGAGCCGTGCACCGGCTCGAACAGGCCGGGGCCTCCGTCCGCGAGCGAGGCCGAGGCCGCGAGCCCAAGGCCGCCCGTGACCGCGGCGGCCAGATCGGAAAGGATGTCGCCGAACATATTCTCGGTCACGATCACGTCGAACTGCTCGGCGGCGCGGGCGATTTGCATGGCCGCGTTGTCCACCAGCATGTACTGCACTTCTACGTCCGAGTAGTCGCTCCCCACCCGCTCGACGACCTGGCGCCAGAGCCGCGAGGTGGCAAGCACGTTCGCCTTGTCGACACAGGTCAGCCGCTTGCTCCGCTTACGCGCCAGCTCGAAGCCGCGCCGGGCGATGCGCTCGATCTGGGGCTCGGTGTATTCGCAGGTGTCGAAGACCACTCCGTCTTCAGTGCGGCCGCGGCGGCCGTAGTAAATGCCGCCGACGAGCTCGCGCACGATCAGCAGGTCGACTTTGTCGCCGTCGCTCGAGGGTCGAAGATTTGCGTAGACGTCGAGCTCGCCGCGCAGCTCGATCAGGCCCTGCTCGGGCCTCAACGCGGCACCGTCGTACTTCGGCAGCCCGATCGCGCCGAGCAAGACCGCGTCGGCCTGCTTGCAGGCCTCGAGCGTCGCGGCCGGGAGCGGCGTGCCGAACTTGGCGATCGCCTCGCCGCCGAACGGTTGCGTCTCCAGCTCGAGCGGCAGCGGCTCGAGCACGCGCATCGCGGCCTCCATCACCTCGGGGCCGATTCCGTCTCCCGGCAGGCAGACGACTTTCACGTCTGCGCCAGCTTGTGTCGAGCCCAGGGAATGAGACCGCCGCGCTCGAGCATCTCGAGCATGAAGGGCGGTACCGGCGCAGCTGTGAACTCCCGGCCGTCCACGGTCACCTTGCCGGCGGCCGCGTCGACCGAGATCTGCGAGCCCGGCTTGGCCGCCTTTACAGCGTCGGGGCAGGTGATCGCCGGCAGGGCCAGATTGATGCAGTTGCGATAGAAGATGCGCGCGAAGCTCGACCCGACGACGCAGCGCACGCCCCAGGCCTTCATCGCCAGCGGGACATGCTCACGCGAGGAGCCCATGCCGAAGTTCTCGCCCACGACGAGAACGGTATCGCCGTCGAGCTGGTCGCGCAGCGCCGGATCGAGACCTTCGAACAGGTAGGGCTTCATCTGCTCCGGGTCGTCGATATTCAGGTAGATGCCGGGGTACAGAACATCGGTGTCGATGTTTGTCCCTGAAACCAAGACCGCTTTGCCGGCGGCGATCACGATGCGACCTCGGCCGGATCGACGATCTCACCCGCGACCGCCGCGGCAGCCGCCACGAAGGCATTGCCCAGATAGACGCTGGCTTCAGGAGAGCCCGAGCGGCCCTTGAAGTTTCTGTTGATGGTCGCGAGCGCGTTCTCGCCCGGCGCCAGCGCGCCCGTGTGGCCGCCGAAGCACGGCCCGCAGGTGGGCGTCGAGATCGACGCGCCCGCCGCAACGAGAATGTCCACGAGCCCTTCGGCAACGGCCTGGCGGTAGATCTCCTGCGTCGCGGGCACGACGATCATGCGCGTTCGCTCGTGCACCCGCTTGCCCTTGACCATCTCGGCCGCCTGGCGCAGGTCGGTCATCGTCCCGTTGGAGCAGTTTCCGACCACAACCTGATGAATCGGCGTCCCGACGATCTCGCTCACGGGGACCACGTTCTCGGGGTTGTGCGGCTTGGCGATCAACGGTCCCAGCCGGTCGAAGTCCACCGCTATCCGGCGCGAGTAGCTCGCGTCCGGATCGGAGTGAACCGGCTGCCAGGCCTTGTCGGTGCGGCCGTCCAGGTAGGCCGCCGTCTTCTCGTCAGCGGGAAAGATGCCCGTCTCCGAGCCGGCCTCGACGGCGAGGTTGGAAACGGCGAGGCGCTCGTCGATCGAGAGCGACTGCACGCCGGGACCTACGAACTCGAGCACGTTGTCGGTTCCGCCGCCGGCGCCGATCTGGCCGATCACGGCGAGGATCACATCCTTGCCCGTGACAAAATGTCCCTTCTCGCCGCTGACAGTCACCTGGATCGTTCCCGGAACCGCCTGCCAGAACTCGCCGAAGACGAGGCAATAGGCGATGTCGGTTGAGCCGAGCCCGGACGAGAAAGCGCCCATCGCCCCGTGGGTGCAGGTGTGCGAGTCGCCGCCCACGATCACCGACCCCGGTACGACCCAGCCCTCCTGCACGAGCAGCGTGTGCTCGATGCCGCCGCGTCCCTGGTCGTAGAAGACGACGCCGCGGGCGAGCGACCAGTCCTTCAGGCGCTTGATCAGGATCGCCGAGCGCTCGTCCTTGGCCGGCGCGAAGTGATCGGCGACCATCACGACCTTCGAAGGATCGAAGACGGCACTGGTGCCCATCTTCTCCATCTGCCGGAAGGCGACCGGCCCGGTCACGTCGTTGGCCAGCACCACGTCGCAACGGACCATGACGACCTGCCCCGGCTCGACGTGATCGGCGTCGGAGTGGTTGAGCAGGATCTTCTCGGCGACCGTATAGCCCATTGAGCCTTAAGCCTAGCGACGGCGAGGAAAGCAGCGCTCAGATCCTGCGCGACTCGCAACCGGCGATGAAAAGTTTCCTGAGGACTAAAGGAAATTGCCGCGTCAAGTGTCATATAGGTATGAGGAATCGCGCGAGGACGCGTCTCGGCCGGCAAAGCCCCGAGGGGACCGATCTCGAGCAGATCGAGGCCGTCTATCGCAGGAGCGTCACCAGGCTCCGCCGGGTTGCAGCCGCGATCGTCGGCGATCGCGAGGCGGCGCTGGATGCCGTTCAAGCGGGATTCTCGACAGTCGTCCGGCGCCGAGCCGATTACCTCGGCGACGGGTCGCTCGATGCCTGGGCCTGGCGCATCGTCGTCAACGAAGCGCGCGACGCGCGCGCCCGCCTGCTCGCTCGCGACGGCGCCGGGCCCGAGAGCGAGACTCTCGACAACGATCTCGCAGCTCGTGGAGATGGAGCTCGAGGTGAGATCCTGAACGCGCTGGCGGAGCTTTCCGAGCGACAGCGGCTCGTCGTTTTCCTACGCTACTTCGCCGATTTTGACAACCCGACAATCGCGCACGTGCTGGCGATCAGCGAGCGTACGGTAAGCGCCACGCTCAACCAGGCGCACCCCTTGTTGCAGGAGCTACTCGAGGGGGTTTCACCGTAGTCTGGTCGCCGTCCATTGCGAAGAAGTTGGACGAAGCGGTTCCGCCGTTCGACCACGCGCCCCGCGACTGGAACGACGTGTTGGCGCGGAGCGGCGAGGCTCGCGCTCGAGCGCATAATCACGTTGCGACGCTCGGCTGGCGCCGCAGGGTTCTCGTCGGAGCCGTACCGGCAGTGGTCATCGCCTTGTGGTTGTCGCTGCTCGTGGCGTTCGCTCCCGGCCGCTCATCTACCGTCGGCTCGCCGTCTCCGCCGGAGATCTGGAAGGCGATCGCGGCGAGCCAGCCGTTCGCCGCCAATCCCGAGATCCTCGGTATCCGAGGCCAGTTCTCCGAGGTGGACGGTGATCCCTATGGCGCACTGAGGGTGACCGTGGGCATTCGAGCGGCAACGGGCGCCCGCACGTCCGACAACCAACGCGCCCTCGCTACGCAACGAGCCAACTGGCTGGCGCTGACGGCGGCGGCGATATACGAGAACGAGTCTCTCCAGGCTGGTCGAAGAGGATTGAGCATGATCGTCTCCGAGGTCGAGAGCAAGAATCCGGACGGTAGCGTCGCGCTGAGCCGCGAGTCTCACCCGGCCAACGTCTCCGACACCAGCCGCGCGATCATCGCTCCCGCTGATCTGTCAGGCGCGCGAGAGCGTGTGCTGGCGAAAAGCGAAGCCCTGCCCTACGTGAAATCTCTGAGCGTCGCGCTGCCGCGCTTCGGGCACAGTGCGGCGGCGGAGGTTCGCGTAGTGACAGACAGGCCGGATGCGTTCTTCTTCACCTACCCGCGCCTGTCGAAGATTCTGAGCGACGGATTCTCCAGCGCCCTCGTCGGCACCAAGCTCGAGGTCGTGGACACAAAGGGAGATCCGGTTCTCTACCTATCCGATTCGTCGCTGCTTCGCGAGGCTTCGGTAATCGGGTTCCGACCGTGGGCCGCCTACTTGTCCGAGCTCAGTCCGCCGGCGCCGGCTCGGTAATCGCCTCGGCCGAACCGGCAGCGTCCGAAGAGCGGACCGTTAGCCGGCGATCTCGGGTGGTTGAGGAGGCTGGGCGACGTTCGGGAGCGCCTGCGCAGGGTACGAAGGCTGCTCGACGTTTGTGAGCACCTGCGCGAGCTGAGTTTCGGTGGTACTGACAGAGTCACCGCGTTCGATCGTGACCAGGAGTTGGCGCAGGTTCTCGGCCGTCTCCTGAGCCTTGTGCTTGAACTCGGCCATGCGCCGGTTGAGGTGCACGTACTCACCGGAGCGCTTTTCCTCGCTGACGTCGCGCATGCTCACCAGCAGCAGGCGAATACCTTCGGCAGTGGTAACGGCGGTCGCCATCGTCTCCATCAGGGCCCAGCTGCCGTCAGCCCGCCTCATGCGCACGGCAAAGGGGTAGGAGTCGCCGCGGTATACGTCGCCGATAGCGTCCTGGGCAATGGCCAGATCCTCTGGCTCGATCAGCGAGAGGAAGTTGACTCCGGCCAGCGCCTGAAAGTCGTATCCCAATTCTTCGGCGCAGGACGGTGACGCGTAGAGGAAGCGCCCCTCGCCGTCCACGAGCACGACCGCGTCGGGCATGTTCTCCGCGATCTTGCGCAGGAACTCGCCCTCGCTCAACATCATCGCCTCTTCGCGGCGGACATCGCTGATGTCGAAGACCACCGAGACGGTGCCTGTGATCTGGCCTGCGCCGTCTTTGTTCGGCCCGACCCGCACCCGATACACGCGGGTGCCCCAGTCGAGCTCGTAATTGACGGTTTCGCCGCGCAGCGCGTTCAAGGTCGCGACGATCGGCGTAAAGGCCGTGTCCTCGGTCTGGAAGAACTCGAACAGGGTCATACCGACAAGGCTGTCAGGAGCGAGCCCGAGATCGGCCAGCGCTCCGCCGCGACAGCTCGTGAAGCGCAGATTGCCGTCGATCGCCCAGAGCATCGCGGGCATCTGATCGATCAGCGCCGGGGAAAGAGAGCCGTTCGGACTTGGACTGTTCATTGGCGGTGCTACTTCGGCTGCGGCCGCGGGCGGCGCCGGAGAATCCTCCTCCTGTTCAGGCTCATCTTTTCTCTCTTCCTGTGCCGCGCCGGATGCCGTCTTCGCGGCATCGTGCAGATCGCCGGAAAGGTCTTGTCCCTTCTCCGACCGCCAGGAAAAGCGTGCAGAGCCGATTGACTGCATAGGCCGTCACTTTCTTTTCGGCTCGCGGGCTCCGAAGCTTGAAGGATTTTCGCGGCGTTCCGCCCTAGATGGTCGGGCTCGGGCGGGTGACAGCTCCCTCGGAGGCCGAGCTTACGAGCGCCGCGTACTTGGCGAAGACGCCGCTTAAGTAGCGCGGTTCCGGCGCCTTCCAGGCAGCCAGGCGAGCTTCGATCTCGTCGTCTGAAAGCTCGACTCTCAGCTCACGCGCCTCGACATCGAGAACGATCATGTCATCTTCGCGCAAGGCCGCGATCGGGCCGCGGCGAGCGGCCTCGGGAGAGACGTGCGCGGCCATGAATCCGTGCGTGGCGCCCGAGAAGCGCCCGTCGGTGATGAGCGCGACCGAATCGTCCAGCTCCTCGCCGGCGATGGCGGCGGTGACTGCGAGCATCTCGCGCATTCCGGGGCCACCGGCCGGACCCTCGTAACGGATCACGACCACGTCGCCGGCGCTCACCTTGCCGGCCTTGACGGCCGCGAAGCAGTCCTCCTCGGAGTCGAACACCCGCGCCGGGCCGCGATGCAGAGTGCGCTCGTGTCCCGCCAGCTTGACCACGCAGCCCTCGGGGGCCAGGTTCCCGCGCAGGATGGCGAAGCCGCCCCTGCTCTTGAAGGGCGCGTCGACCGGAGCGACAACGTGCTGGCCCTCTGACTCCTGCCCGGAGAGAGCGATCTCGCCCATCGTGCGCCCGTCCACGTTGCGTGCGCTGAGGTGCAGGAGATCGCGCTTGGCCAGCTCGCGGGCAACGAGGGCGCAGCCGCCCGCGTCCCAGAGATCCGTGGCGACGAAGTCGCCGCCGGGTTTCAAGTTGGCGATGATCGGTGTGCGGGCGGCGATCGAGTCGAAATCGTCGATCTCGAGCGGCACCCCGGCCTCGCGCGCGATTGCGAGCAGGTGCAGGACGCCGTTGGTGGAGCCGCCGCTCGCGGCCACCGAGGTGATGGCGTTCTCGAGCGCCTCGCGCGTCACGATCTGCCTGGGAGTGATGTTCTCGCGCACGAGCCTCATCACCAGCTCGCCGGCGCTGTAGGCGGCGGCGTTCTTTCCCCGGGCCGTCGCCGGCACCTCGTTCAGCCCGCCCGGGCTGATGCCGAGGAAGTCGAGCGCCATCGACATCGTGTTGGCCGTGAACTGACCGCCGCAGGCACCGGCGCCCGGGCAGGCGAGCGTCTCCAGCTCGTGCAGGTCGCTGTCGGTCATCTTCCCGACGGCATGCGTTCCGACCGCCTCGAACACGTCCTGAATGGTCACGTCCCTGCCGTGCCAGTGGCCGGGCGCGATCGAGCCGTTGTAGAGCACGAGCCCCGGGATGTCGAGCCGGAGCAGAGCCATCACGGCCGCCGGAATCGTCTTGTCGCAGCCGACCAGGCAGACCAGCCCGTCGAACATGTGGCTGTAGGCGGTGAGCTCGATCGAGTCGGCGATCACCTCGCGCGAGACGAGCGATCCGCGCATTCCCGGAGTGCCCATCGTGACCCCGTCCGAGACGGCGATAGTGTTGAACTCCACGGGCATGCCGCCGGCAGCTCGAATCCCCCGCCGAACGTGCTCGGCCAGCTCACGCTGGTTGTAGTTGCAGGGCATCGTCTCGATCCAGGTCGAGGCGATGCCCACCAGCGGCTTGGCGAGGTCGTCGTCGGTGAACCCGATGGCCTTGAAGTAGGCGCGCGCCGGCGCTCGGTCGGGGCCGTCGGTGAGAAGGTGGCTACGCCGCTTGGCCGGATCGGAAGGAAGTTCGTATGGGCTCGGGCTCATGTCCTGTCCGGGATCGTAAACCTCGGGGCGCGCGCTGTCGTCGCGCCGCGAGTATCGGTCAGAATGCGCCCGCTCCGCCGGTGGCGACGGCGAGCGCAAGCACTTTGCAGTCGGGGAAGCGAGCGGTCAGCTCCTCCGCGCAGACCTTGGACTCTTCGTGCCGAGCCCAGACGATGATCGTCGGGCCCGAGCCCGAAAGCGTCACGCCGACCGATCCACGGGCGGGCTCTTCCTGAAGTTGGCCGAGCAAAGGCGCGGCGGTCGAGCGATACGGCTCGTGCAGGCGGTCGTGCAGTGCGGCGGCGAGAAGTTGGGCGTCGCTGGTTGCGAGCGACGCGCCGAGCAGGGCGGCGCGGCCGCTGGAGAAGGCGGCGTCGGCATGGAGCACTTCGGCCGGCAGGCCAGCCCGTGCCGTAATCGTCTCGACGCTTTGCTTCGGAACAACCGCGATCAGATCGAGCGGAAGCGAGTCGGCAATCCGGCGGCAGCGCCAGAGTCCTTCCTCCTCCCACGCGAGCGTGACACCTCCGTAGAGGCAGGCGGCGACGTTGTCGGCATGCGGCTCGAGCCGGACCGCCAGAGGAAGCAACTCGGCCGGGTCCGGCTCCACTCCCTCCCAGAGGCAAGCGGCGACAAGACCGAGCGCGATCGTGGCCGAGCTGGAACCGAGCCCGCGTGCGAACGGAATCCGATTGGTGAAGCGAAAACGCTTGCCTTCGGTTTCGGTGATCAACGAAAAGGCGCGCAGGCCGAGGTGATTAGCGTCTCTCGGCGTCTCGGAAACGCCCTCGCCCTCGACCTCGACGACGGCGCCGTCCGCCTCGCTCACTTCGAGCTCGTTCCAGAGCTCGAGAGCCACCCCGGCGCAGTCGAAGCCGGGGCCGAGATTGGCGCTGGTCGCCGGGGCTCGGACCTTGACCGTCATTTCGCGGCGCCTTCGATCAAGCGAGCGCCTGCGCCTGGCCGGCCGCCGCGCTCCATCAGGCCCACCCCAGCTCCGAGATTCCGCGTTGCGAGATCACCGGGAAGGCCGCCGCGATCTCACGACTCTCCGGCAGCGCGCTGATCTCCGCAAGGGCGGTCTCGACCGCTCCGTAGGTCGCCTCGTGCGAGATGACGTGAAGAGTGGCGCCCCCATCGATCTGAGACTGGACGAGACGCGCGACCGAGATGCCGTGCGCCGCCAAGCGCTCCGCGACGCGAGCCAGCACGCCCGGACGATCGTCCACCGAGATCTGGAGGTAGAAGGGCGAGCGGAGCTCGCCGGCCGGAAGACGGTCGATCTTGCGCCAGCAGGCGTCGTTGTGGAGGAAGCCGGTGCCCTTGGTGCCGATGATCGAGACCATGTCGGCGATCACCGCAGAAGCGGTCTCGATACCGCCGGCGCCGGGCCCCTCGAGCGTGATCTCGCGGATCGCGTCGCCCTGGAGCATGACCGCATTGAACGCTCCTTCCACCGAGGCCAACGGGTGAGCGCGATCGACGAGAGCCGGCGAGACGCGTACGTCGTAGCCGCCCTCGACCAGCGTCGCTCGCCCGACGAGGCGAACGACCATGTCCATCTGCTTGGCGGCGCTCACGTGCGCCGAGGTGATTCGCTCGACTCCCTCGAAATTGACATCGTCCAGAGTCACTCGCGAGCCGAAGGCGACGGTCGCAAGAATCGCCATCTTGGCGGCGGCGTCGGCACCCGAGACGTCCTCGGTCGGATCCATCTCCGCATAGCCCTGGCGCTTGGCGTCGGCCAGCGCCTCCTCGTACTCGGCGCCCAGCTCCATCTGAGTGAGAATGTAGTTGGTGGTGCCGTTCACGATCCCGAGGATGCGATGAACGTTCGTCACGACCAGCGCCTCGCGCAGCACCTTGATCACGGGAATCGCGGCGCAGACCGAAGCCTCGAAGCGAAGCTGCACTCCTCCCTCCTGGGCGGCCGCGAACAGCTCGGCGCCTTGTTGCGCGAGCAGCTGCTTGTTCGCAGTCACGACCGGCCTGCCGCCGCGCAGCAGGCGCATGATGTAGTCGTTGGTGGGCTCCAGCCCGCCCATCACCTCGGCGACCAGCGAGATCTCCGGATCGTCGGCGATCTCGGCGAAGTCGGTGGTGAGCACGCCCGGAGCCGCCGGAAAGTCGCGTTGCTTTTTCAGGTCGCGGACGAGCGCCCGCACGACGCGCAGGCGATGGCCGGTTGCACGCTCGATGTTGTCGGCGTTCTCGTGCAGAAAACGGTTTACGGCCGCCCCGACGGTTCCGTAGCCGAGCAGGGCGACGGGAACGTCAACTGGCGCCATCGGATCCAACGCCCATCAGGCCTTCGCGACCGGCAAGCGAGCGAAGCTCCTTGCCGACCTTCTCCACCGGATGCTTGGCCGCCTCTTCGCGCAGGCGCACGAAGTTCGGACGTCCGGCCTCTTCCTCGGCGATCAGCTCCTTGGCGAACGCGCCGCTCTGGATCTCGCCCAGGATCTCCTTCATGCGCGCCTTCACGCCGTCGTCGATGACGCGCGGACCGCGTGTGAGATCGCCGTACTCGGCGACGTCCGAGATCGAGTAGCGCATGTACTCGAAACCGCCCTGGTAGATCAGATCGACGATCAGCTTGAGCTCGTGGATGCACTCGTAGTAGGCGATCTCGGGCTGGTAGCCGGCCTCGACCAGCGTCTCGAACCCGGCCTGCATCAACCTCGTGGCGCCGCCGCAAAGAACGACCTGCTCACCGAAGAGGTCCGATTCGGTCTCCTCGGCGAAGGTCGTCTCCAGCAACCCGACGCGAGCGCTGCCGATACCCGCTCCGTAGGCGAGCGCCTTGGCGAGGGCGTTACCCGACGCGTCCTGGTGCACGGCGACGAGCGAGGGCACGCCGGCGCCCGCTTCGTACTGCTCGCGCACGCGGTGTCCCGGCGCCTTGGGGGCGACCATGATCACGTCGTGACCGGCCGGCGGTTTGATGTAGCCGAAGTGGATGTTGAAGCCGTGCGCGAACATGAGCGTCGCGTCGGGCTCGAGGTTGGGCTCGATCTCGGCCGCGTAGACCATCCGCTGGATATGGTCGGGCAGGAGGATCATCACGAAGGCCGCGCCCTTGGTTGCCTCGGCAGCGGACTTGACGGGGAAGCCGGCCTCGACCGCTTTGTCCCAGTTGGCGGTGCCGGACGCCTCCGCTACCTCGACCTCGATGCCCGAGTCGCGAAGGTTTTGCGCGTGTGCGTGGCCCTGGCTGCCGTAGCCGATGATGGCGATTTTTCCGGAGAGGAGGGAGAGGTCGCCTTCGCGGTGGATTGTCGCCATGAGTGTGGTTCCTTTCTTCTTTCTTTTACGCGGTCTTCTTGCGGGTTTCTAGTGTCGTACGACCTAGTGTCGTACGGCTCGGCTGAGGCCAATGCGGCCTGTGCGCACCATCTCCTTGATTCCGTACGGCCTGACAAGCTCCTCGAAGGAATCGAGGTCCTCGGGGTGGCCGACCATCTCGAACACGATCTCCTGCGGCCCGAGGTCCGAGACCCGTGCGCCGTAGTGATCGGCGAACGCCATCAGCTCGCCGCGCCGCTCGGGCGGAGCAGCCACGGTGAAGAGGGCTATCTCACGCTCGACGGCGTCGTCGGGGGTGAGCTCGGTGATCCTGAGCACGTTGACGAGCTTGTGGATCTGCTTGGTGATCTGCTCGAGCGAGTGCTCGGCGCAGTCGACGCGTAGCGTGATGCGCGAGACGCCTTCGCGCTCGGTCTGTCCCACGGCGAGCGACTCGATGTTGTAGCCGCGCCGCGCGAACAGGTTCGAGATGCGCGATAGCGCGCCCGGCTTGTCCTCCACGAGGACCGAGAGAGTGTGCTTCATCTCGCCTCGACCTCCTTTGCCTTCTCGTGACTGCCATATTCGATGATGTCAGCCGCCGAAGCGCCGGCCGGAATCATCGGGAAGACCTTCTCCTGTGGATCGCAGACGGCATCCACCAGCACCGAGCGTCCGGCTGCATTCTCCGCCAGCGCTCGCTCGAGCGCCGCATCGAGCTCGCCGGCGTTGGTGACGGTCATCGCCACCGCGCCGAAGGCCTCGGCCATCTTGGCGTAATCGGGTATCGGGCCGGTCAGATCGGTCTGGGAGTAGCGCTCGCCGTAGAACATCTCCTGCCACTGGCGAACCATGCCGAGATAGCCGTTCCTGAGCAGCACGACGATTATCGGCAGCCCGTGCAGGGTCGCCGTGGTCAGCTCCTTCGAGGTCATCTGGAAGCAGCCGTCGCCGTCGATGCAGATCACGGTCGCGTCGGGACGGGCAGCCTTCGCGCCCACGGCCGCCGGGATGCCGAAGCCCATCGTCCCGAGCCCGCCCGAGGTGATGAAGGAACGGGGCCGATCGCAGACCAGGTATTGCATCGCCCACATCTGATGCTGGCCGACGCCGGTCGTCCAGACGACGTCGCCCAGCCCTTCGGTCGCGTCGCGCACCGCTTCGAGGATCTGTTGCGGCTTGAGCATGTCGCCAAGCTCGTAGCGCAGAGGGAACTCTTCCTTCCAGCCGGCGATCTTGTCGAGCCACTCGGCCGGGCCCTCGTACCCCTCGGGCATCTGCTTGCGCAGCTCGCCGAGGAGCCTGACCAGCGCCGGCTGAAGCGGAGCGCAGATGGGGATCTGGGCCTCGCGGATCTTGCCGATCTCGGCCGCGTCCACTTCGAAGTGGATGACCTTGGCGTTGGGCGCGAACGCGGACACGTTGCCGGTCACGCGATCGTCGAAGCGGGTGCCCACAGCGATCACGAGATCCGCCCGGTTGAGCGCCAGGTTCGAGTACTTCATGCCGTGCATGCCGGGGATGCCCGCGTGCAGCGGATGCGAGTCCGGGAAGCCGCCCTTGCCGGTCAGGGTCGTCACAACCGGGATGTTGGTCAGCTCGGCGAGCTCGAGCAGCTCGGCCGAGGCCTCGCCGTTGATGATGCCGCCGCCGACGTAGAAGATCGGCTTGTCGGCCTCGAGGATCGCCCTGGCGGCCGCCATGATCTGGCGGTGGTTCACCTTCGTCGGTGGGTTCCAGCCCGGCAGGTCGACGTGATCGGGGTACTTGAAGTCCAGCTCGGCGATCTGGGCGTCCTTGGTGATGTCCACCAGGACGGGGCCGGAGCGCCCGGTCTGGGCAACGTGGAACGCCGCCTTGATCGTCGCCGGGATCTCGCTGGCCTTCTGCACCAGCCAGGAGTGCTTCACGATCGGAAGGGTGATTCCGGTCGCGTTCGTCTCCTGAAAGGCGTCGGTGCCGATCTTGGTCGAGGGCACCTGGCCGGTGATGCAGACCAGCGGCGTGGAGTCCATCCAGGCATCCGCGATCGCTGTGATCAGATTGGTCGCGCCCGGCCCCGAGGTCGCGATCGCGACTCCCACCTTGCCGCTCGCGCGGGCATAGCCCTCGGCCATGTGGCCGGCGCCCTGCTCGTGCCGCGCCAGCACATGGCGCAGCTTGCTCCCGCTGGCCTGCGCTCGGTAGAGGGCGTCGTAGGTGTCGATGATCATGCCGCCCGGGACTCCGAAGCAGACGTCGACGCCCTCGGCTTCCAGCGAGCGAATAATGGCGTCTGCTCCTGTCATCCTGGTCATCCGAGTTCCTCCGTCGAAAGATTGTTTCCTCGCCGGACAATCAGCCGCCCGGCGAGGATCGTTTCATTGAATTCGCGCGTGGTCGCAGCGATTCCCGCCTTGACCATATCCGCTGCTCGCACCCCTCTGCGCGGTACTTCGCCCATGGCCCCGCAGAGCATCTCCGCCGCAAAGCTCGGGCTTACTGCAATCGGGTTGTCAGATCTGGTATTCATCGCCGCCGTTTCGTCTGGTGCCTGCGTCCGCTTGCGGACGCACCTGTGGCATTAGTCCGGTCTGTGTGTGGCGCCTCGGCGCTCTGTCAAAGTCCGTTCCCCTAGCGGGGAACCGTGACCGTGACGACGGTAATCGTGAGCAGGTCGACGAGCACGCGCGCGTCGCGAGAGAGCTGACTGGATGCGGAATCGACCTTCATGACCGTATTCCTAGTGTGGCGAAGGGAAGCGGAGTCTGTCAAGCGGGGAGCCGGCGCTCGGCTATTTCATCATCGTGAAGCTGACCAGCAGTAGTCCGTCGCCGAGATCGAAGGCGAGGTGGTTGTCAAGCGTGGCCAGGTAGCGGTCGGTGGCGCCGACGAGCGCGTGCATCGACACGTCCCAGACCTGCTTCTTGCCGCGCCCGAGTAGTTCTTCGATCTGCTCGCGCAACGCGCGGGCGATGTCGTTGGTACCGACGTGCAGCTCGCCGGGCCGTGGATCGTTCTCACGCCTCGTGCGATAGAACTGGCGCAGCTCGTCGTCGGCGAGAAGCCAGCGCGCGAACATCTCCTCGGCGGGCTGGTCCCAGGGTTCCAGCTCTTCCAGCTGCATCTCCCAGTGCCTCACCGGCGGCTTCAGCTTCTTGCCGAGCGAATCGAAGTGCGCCTGCAGCGTCTCTTCGATACCACCCTCGACGGGAAGCACTACGACGTCGTGCTCGAAGCGCGAGATCGTGAGCGCCTGATGAAGCTTCGCGAACGCGCGCAGGAAGCCGCGCAATTCGCCGATTCGCTCTTGATCGAGATCCGCTATAGCCATGGTCTTCTGATTCTCCTCGATCTAGAGGACGGGGTCGAGGGGAATCGTGAGTTTCGTGCCTTCAGTGGATTCCCTGACCCGCATTGCCTGATTCCACGTTTGGTCAAGCGTCGCTTCAACCGGTATAGTCTTGAGACCGATGGCAAGCGCAGAAATGACACCGTTCACGTCTGGGAAGACGGCTGTCTCCATTCGCTCGGCTGCCCTGGCCTCGGCTAAGCGCGCTGCTGCAAAACGCTAGCCGGCGTCTTTCGTCTCCGCGCCGACTAGCTAACAGATGAGAGGCGACAGGCCGGGTTTTCGCAACCCGGGCTGATCGAGCGTACGTGCCATAGAGCGAAGGGAACCAGACGTAGCAATGCGGTCGTTGTATGAACAGAACAATTTGACGAAGGAGCGGGATGCCTGCGGCATCGGGTTCATCGCCGACGTACACGGTGAACCTTCGCGTCGCATCCTCGATCTGATTCTCGCGGCGCTTCGCCGCGTCAAGCACCGCGGCGCGATCAACTCCGACGGCCTGACCGGCGACGGCGCGGGCGTCCTGATGCCGCTCACCTCCCGCCTGGCGCCCGAGGGCGGCCTGGCGATGATCTTCGCCTGGGAGGAGAGCGAGCTCTCGCTCGTCGAAGAGGCCTGCAAGCTCGAGCAGATCGGCTTCGCCGGCTGGCGCGAGGTGCCGGTCAATCCTTCCCACCTGGGCGAGCGCGCGCGGCAGACGCAGCCGAAGATCATGCAGGCGCGGCTCGTTCCGCCCGCGGGGCTCGGCAGCGACGAGGCCGAGCTGGCGGCAATGCGAGCGCGTAAGCGCATCGAGCGCGAAAACCCGGGCCTCTACATAGCTTCGCTCTCCTTCCGAACGGTGACCTACAAGGCGCTCTGCGCCGCCGATCAGCTGGCGGGCTTCTATCCCGATCTCGCCGATCCGGAGCTCGAGGTCCCCTTCGGTGTCTTCCACCAGCGCTTCGCCACCAACACCACGCCGACCTGGGAGCGCGCCCAGCCCTTCCGCATGCTCTGCCACAACGGCGAGATCAACGCCGTGGCGGGAAACGTCAACTGGATGCGCGCGCGTGAGCATCACCTCGGCTCCGCCGACGACGCCTCGCTCTACCCCGCGATCGAAGACCCGGGCGCCGACTCGCGAACCCTCGACAACGTGCTCGAGCTGCTGGTGCGCGGCGGCCGCGACGTGCGCCATGCGCTGGCGATGCTCGTGCCGGAGGCCTGGGACGCCAATCCGGAGCTGGACGCCGAGGTGCGCGACTTCTACCGCTACCACTCCTGCCTGATCGAGCCCTGGGACGGACCGGCCGGGATCGTCTTCACCGACGGGCGCCTGGTCGGCGCCGGCCTCGACCGAAACGGGCTCCGCCCGCTGCGCTACCTCATAACCTCCGACGGGCTCGCGATCTGCGCTTCGGAGGTCGGGCTCGTCGACCTGCCGGAGGGCGTGACTGTCGAGTACGGCATGCTGGGACCGGGCGAGATGATCGCCGTCGACCCCGACCTGGGAGAGGTTCTCTCCAGCCGGCGGATCAAGCACGACCTGGCCCGGCGGCGGCCCTATGGCAAGTGGCTGGCGGAAACACTGACGCCGCAATCGATCGGCGAAGCGGACGGCCGCTGCGACGACGACCTGGTCTCGCGCCAGGTCGCCTTCGGCTTCACCAGCGAGGAGCTGAACGTGATCCTGCGGCCGATCGGCGCCACCGGCCACGAGCCCACCTCTTCGATGGGCGACGACTCCGCGGTGACTCCGCTGGCGAACCGTGCGCGCCTCCTCCCCGCCTACTTCAAACAACGCTTCGCCCAGGTCACGAACCCGCCGATGGACCATTTGCGCGAGCGAATCGTCTTCAGCCTGCGCACCCTCCTCGGCGCCCGCGCGCCGCTTCTGCGCGAAGAGCCCGGAGCCGCGGCGCTGACCGAGCTGGAGAGCTTCTTCCTCTACCCCGACGGGCTGAGCGAGCTCGAGACGCACCGTCTCGATGCCACCTTCACGCGCGAGGAGGGGCTGGAGGCGGCCTGCGAACGACTGGCCGGCGAAGCCGTGCGGGCCGCTCAGAGTGGCGAGGATTTGCTGCTGATCTCCGATACCGGTATCTCGCCCGAGCGGGCTCCGGTGCCCATCCTGCTCGCGGTCGGGATCATCCACCAACGCCTCGTCGCCTCCGAGCTGCGCACGAGCGCCTCGATCTTGGTCGAGAGCGAGGAACCGCGCGAGACGCATCATTTCGCCCTGCTGATCGGGTTCGGCGCGGACGCGATCTGCCCGCGGCTGACCCTCGAGACGGTGGCGGCGCTGGCGAACGCCGGCAAGCTCGGCCGAGACGGCTGTGATCCCGCTTTGGCTCAACAGCACTTCCGCCGCGCGATGGAAGATGGCGTGCTCAAGGTGATGTCGAAGATGGGCATCTCGGACGTGGCCAGTTATCGCGGCGCCCAGATCTTCGAGGCGATCGGGCTTGGCGACGCAATCATGAGCAAGGCTTTCGCCCGCACCTCCTCGGCGATCGGCGGCATCGGCTTCGCCGAGCTGGAGCAGGATGCCTGGCAGCGGCTCGAGGCGGCTTTCGAGGAACGCCCCCAGCTTGGCAATCCGGGCTTCATCAAGATGCGCCGCGGCGGCGAGGAGCACGCGACCACGGCTCCCGGCGTGAGCACGCTGAAGGAATCGGTCACGAGCGGGCAGCGCGAGGCGGCGTACCTGCTGCGCCGCGCCATCGCCGGCGGCGGCTGGGACGTCTACGAGCAGTTCGCCAAGGCGGTCAACGACCGCGAGCCGCTCGAGTTGCGCGACCTGCTCGAGCTCGTGCCGTCGGGGCCGCCGCTTCCGCTCGAGGTGGTCGAGCCCGTCTCGGCGATCATCAAGCGCTTCTCGGCGGGCGCGATGAGTCAGGGCGCGCTCTCGGCCGAGGCGCACGAGACGCTGGCGATCGCGCTGAACATGATCGGCGCCCGCTCCAACTCGGGCGAAGGCGGCGAGGCGCTCGCTCGCTACGGAACGGCGCGTAACTCGGCGATCAAGCAGGTCGCCTCGGGACGCTTCGGCGTAACGCCGGCTTACCTGCGCTCGGCCGAGGAGCTGCAGATCAAGATCGCGCAGGGCGCCAAGCCCGGCGAGGGCGGTCAGCTACCGGGGCACAAGGTCTCTGAGGAGATTGCGAAGCTACGTCACACCGAGCCGGGGATCGCGCTCATCTCGCCGCCGCCTCATCACGACATCTACTCGATCGAAGATCTCGCTCAGCTGGTGTTCGACCTGCGCCAGGCGCACCCGGGCGCCGACGTGTCGGTGAAGCTCGTGTCGGAGGCCGGGGTGGGCATCGTCGCCGCGGGCGTCGTCAAGGCTCTGGCCGACGTCGTCCACATCGCCGGTTGCGACGGCGGCACCGGCGCCAGCCCGCTCTCCTCGATCAAGAACGCCGGCGCGCCCTGGGAGCTCGGGCTCGCCGAGACGCAGCAGGCGCTCGTCTCCGAGGGCCTGCGCGGACGGGTGCGGGTGCGCGTGGACGGCGGCTTCAAGACCGGTCGCGACGTCGTCGTGGCGGCGCTGATGGGAGCCGACGAGTACAGCTTCGGGACCTCGCTGCTACTGGCCGAGGGCTGCTTGATGGTGCGCGCCTGCCACCTCGACAGCTGCCCGGTTGGGATCGCGACGCAACGACCCGAGCTGCGTGCGCGTTTCGCCGGAACGCCCGAGAAGGTCGCCGCATACCTCCTCTTCGTGGCTGAGGAGGTTCGCCGCCAGCTCGCCGCGCTCGGACTGCGCTCGCTCGACGACGCGATCGGGCGGACGGAGCTCCTGCGCCAGCGCCCGACCGGCGACGCGCGCAAAGACCTGATCAATCTCGAGCCGCTGCTGGCGCGAGAGGGCGACGGTCCGTTCCGCTTCAACGCCGAGCCCAGGGTCATCGGTACCGGCGGTGAGCTGAACGACCGCATCGCCACCGAGGCGGCCGTGATTCTCGAGCGCGATCTGGAGCTGGAGCTCGAGTACGCGATCGGGAACGGCGACCGCACGGTCGGCGCCCGGATCGGCGGAGACATCGGCGATCATTTCGGCTTCGGCGCCCCTCCCGGCTCGGCGACCGTTCGCTTCCACGGAATGGCCGGACAGAGCTTTGGCGCCTACCTGGCTGACGGCATCAACTTCGAGCTGACCGGCGCGGCCAACGACTACGTCGGCAAGGGCATGAACGGCGGAAGGATCGTCATCCGGCCGGGAACAGAGGTCATAGGTCATCCCGTGCTCGCTGGCAACACGCTGCTTTACGGGGCGACAGGCGGACGGCTGCACATCGCCGGGCGCGTGGGTGAGCGTTTCGCCGTCAGAAACTCCGGCGCGGTCGCCGTCGTCGAGGGCACCGGCGGTCACCCCTGCGAGTACATGACCTCGGGAACCGTGGTCATCCTGGGCGAGTTCGGGCGCAATTTGGGCGCCGGCATGAGCGGCGGACAGGCTTTCGTCTACGACCCCGAAGGACGGTTGGCGGTTCGCATGAACCCCGACCTGGTCGCCGCCGAGCCGCTCGACGGTGCCGCGACCGCGACCCTGCGGACGCTCGTCGAGGAGCACCTCGAGCTAACCGGCTCTGCCCTCGCCGCGGCGCTACTCGGCGATTGGGAAACCACGCTCCGTGATTTCAAGCGGGTTCACCCGAAGGGCAACGTCGCTCGGATAGAAGAAGAGCACGAGGGCTCGGAGGAAACTGCGGACGGCGCTACCCCCGTTGCCGCGAGCGAGAAGTAAGGAGCCCGCTAGGAAACGGCGCTGCCGGCGTCGACGATGCCCGCTCCGTAAGCATCCCCGGACGAGATGGGATGCCTGAAGTCGAGGTGGCAGTAGCCCGTGTCACAGGGCGTGCCGTCGATCGCGGCGGTCTTGTTTCTCGGGTCGTTCGGGCCCGTGTAGTTCGCGACTCGGTCGTTCGCCGTCTGCGTCAGCCGAGCCAGCAGCGCATCGGGGTTGTGCCGGAGGCGAGAATGAGTCGCAAGCGTCAGGACGGCGACGCCCGCAACGTTCGGAGCCGACATCGAGGTTCCCTGTGACCAGGCGAAGCCTTGACCGGCGATCGTGAAGCAGTCGGAGTTGTAGGAGGCCGAAAGCTCGGGGTCGTTGCAGTAGGCGGAGTTGGGGTCAACGGCCGAGAAGGAGCCGTACCCGCCTGTCAGCACGTCATCCAGGCCACCGTCGAAGAGCGCGATGTTGAACTTGCGCGCGCCGCCCGGCGCCGCGAGGTCGATACGCGAGCCGTAGTTCGAGTAGTACGCAAGCTGATCGCGAGCGCCCAGCCACCTTGCCGGCCAGCGAACCGAGGGATCGGCGTCGGGTGCGTTGACGACTTCGTTGGCCGTAGCCGAGACGGCAATCACGTCCGGGACTCCGCCCGGCACCAGCAGCATCCCGCGCAGGTCGGTGACGTATGGCTCGATCGAGTCGCCGGGGTAAACCGTCCCGATTCCGTTCGAGCCGCTGTCGACGCGACCGGCGCCGATGAACGTCCGGCCCGCGATCGTGATGTTGCTGCGCTCGAGATTTACGTGCTCGTTGCCGGCCGCGGCGACGATCGTCGTTCCGCGCGCGTGGCAGTACTTGACCGCGTCGGCCCAGAACAGGTAATCCTGGACGTCGGCCTCGAGCGTCGGATCGTCGTAGCCCTCGATCGACATGTTGAGGATGTCGGCTCCGTCGTGGCAGGCGTCGATCATGCCGTTGACGATCCAGCTCGTCAGTCCACCGAACTCGCCGGCGAGCACCTTGTAGCTGCGAATCGTCACCTTCGGCGCAACCCCGTTCGACCCGAATCCGTTGGCTGCCGCGCCGATACGGCTGGCTACCCAGGTTCCGTGGCCGTCGCGGTCGCCGTTACGGCACTCGTCGAGAATTCCGTTGTCCGTCAGGAAGCCGAGCCCGTAGTCGCGGATGATCGATTTGCAATCGAGAGCGTTCTCGGACGTTCGCGAGTCGAAGTTCGAGCTCAACTCCCTCGTGTTGCCCTGAACGCCGGTGTCGAGCACCGCGACGACAATCGACTTGTCACCCGTCGTCCTGCGCCAGGCGTCCGGCACGTCCATGCGGTTGTCGTCCCACTGGACGATCCCTTCCGCGTTGGGAGCCGCCGCGTTGTGCAGCGGATCGGGGAAGGAAGAGCGGCCCTTCGTCTTCGGCATGAACGAGGTGGACGAGTTGTTACCGCGAAGGCGGCTGTCCGTCGATCCCCAAGAGACGTAGCGATCGACAAAGACGGCGTTCACCTTCGGGTTGGCTTCGATCTCGGTGGAAAAATCGGCGCTGTTCGTGCGAACCGAGACGGCCGAGATCTCGGGCATCACGGTGGCCACGTCTCCGCCGGCGTCCGCGACGATCTGCTGCATGTCGGCCGCCGAGGTTCCCGCGTCGAAGCGAACGATGCTCCCGGCCGAGGGCGAGTTGTGCGCGGTCGGCGAGGAGGAGTAGGAGGAGTGAGGGCCGGCGGCGGCAGTCGTCGTAAAGAGAACACCGACGCAAGCCAAGGCGCCGGCCAGAAGGATCGCCCGCAGACCGCCCCGCAAGAAAAAACGATGGAAGCGCGCCATCAGGTCTCTTGTCGGACGTTCGGGCGCAAGAAAGTGTCCCGATATCGGGGCATCTTGCACCCCTAGAAGAGGTGTCTTTCTCAGGAAAAGGGCCTAAATCTCGGCTTCGCCGCGTAAAGCGCGGAAACTTCCGGGCGGCGGAATCCCTTTGAAGGAGAAGCCGGGGGCATAGCCCAGCGTGTTCCAATCCGCGGGAGGGCCCCCGGCTTCGCAGCAAGCATAAGCCGAAACTGGCCGTGTTCGAAGCGAACGTGTCCGCAGTAGCCATGCCCTATTTGGCCATCTTGCCGGTCATCGCCGGGCGACCTACGATCGCGTCGTTCCAATCCGCAAAAAGGGAGATTCCACATGACGACGATCAAAAAGGTCGCGCTGGTCGCGGCTGGAATTCTCTGCGTCCTGCTGCTCCCCACAGGAGCGTTTTCCGCGGGCGCACCGACGGCAAAGAGCGAAGCCGCCTATAAGACGGCGACTGACACCGATCCACATCTACCACTGACCGCATACCAGCAACAGATGTCGGAGCTGAAGAATCAGGCGGCAGCGACTGTCGACTCCGGGAAAGCGAGTACTGCGATCATTAGCGCTCGCCTGAGCGCCATCGGCACTGTGGCGCCGAGCCCGACGATGGTCGCGGCGGCTGCGGCGTCGGGCTCTGATTCTCTGAGCGCAAATCAGAACCCGCAAAAAACGTCGTACTGGTGCGGGCCCGCTTCGGTCAACGAAGCTCTCGGTCAAATGGGGTATTGGTTCACACAAGCGCAGTTGGCGCAGGAGCTGGGCACGACTACCGCCGGAACCGCTTGGTCGGGCGGGCCGACGCGGACAGGCTTCCCGGTCCCGGACGTGATGAACGCCCACCAATCGAGGAACTACTACGTGCCTGCGCCGGTTTCCAGTTCGCCGACTTCCGCGCAAATAAGCAGCTACAAGTCGAGTCTCGTGTTCAACATCACGGCGATGGGCGCACCGCTGATTGGTGATGCCTGGGAAGTCCCCGGAGGGCAGTATCACCTGGTAGGTCATCCTCTGGGCAGCACGATCTTCCACTGGTTCGACATCCGCGGGTACACGAGCGGCGGTGCGAACACAATGTACGAGGACTCCGTGCATGGCGCGACAAACGTCATCTCCTGGGCCGCGAACGTGCCGCCCTATTCGACTATGCCCAGTAACGCGATCGTTACGATCGTAGGCGGTCGTGGCTACGTCTGGTAATCCAATGAAGAGGGGCTACCGCGGCGGGCTTTGGCCCGTCGCGGTGCTCCTATTCATTTGCCTCGTCGCAGCGAGCTGTCAGGGCTCATCGCCTTTCCATCGAAACGCGACCGCCTCGCGGGTCGAGGGGGTCAGAGCGACGCAAGTGGCGCGGACCGACGCGAAGCAGATGTGGTGCGAGTCACGGCCGAACGCGGCCTGGAGGAAAGCTCTCGATCGCGGTGTCGTAGCTTTGTCCCGGCGAGCTTCAGTCGTTCCGCTGGCGCTGGCAAACAATGGGCGGTCTTTCTTCGCCTCTCTCAATACCAAGGCCTACTCGGGTGTTGTCAGGATCGACGCGAGAAGCAGTCGTTACGCCAAGATCAAGCGTTTCTCTGACTCCGTTTCTGATCAAGCAAGCGGCGACTTCGACGGGCGCTGGCTGGTCTGGGCGGAGTATCACTCGCTCTACGATCCGGACGACTTCTCGGTCTGGTCGTGGGACTCCCACACCGGCCGGCTGCGCCAGATCGGGTCGGCCGCTCGCTCGCCGTCCGGGGAGTTCTGGCCCAGCGCGTGGCAGGCGCCTGTCGCGCTCGCCGGCTACGCCACCTGGGAGCAGGGCTCAGGACCGTATCTTGGCGACGTACACGTTGTCGACCTTGCCCGTGGTCGCGACAGGATCGTTCGCCGCGGTCATGTCGGTGGGTCGTTCCTTACCAACGGCCCCCTGGTCGTCTGGCCCGAATCGATGAAGCCCGGCGCGCTGACGATCATGAGAACCGCGAACGCGCGGACAGGTAGGAGCGCTGCGGCGCCGCCGGCGCTGCGAAGCATCCGAGGAGGTTTAGCTCCGGTCACCGATGGTGAGGCGCTGGCCTATACGATGGACGGGTGGACCTCTCTGTGGTGGTCTCCCTCGCTCAGAACCAAGCCGCGAATTGTGGTTTCGAGTCGAGTCGGATACCCGGTCGACAACTCGGTGCAAGTGGCCGGTCGCTATGTCTTCTTCGGTATCCAGCCGCGGAGCTACTTCGCCGACGCAACAAACGGCCGCTATCTCAAAATCAACGAAGGTGGCTGGGCGCGCCTCGACGCGAAGACCCTCGTTCTGCTCAAGCCTTCGGCGAAGAAAGCTATCCATGGGCTTTCCGACATCGTCTTCTTGCCACTGAAATCGCTACCGCCGATTCCGCCGTGCAGATAGATAGCCGCGATCGATCCTTGCCGGTAATCCCCGCCTGATCGCACTCAACGCGCGACACAGGCCCCGGCCGAGATCCTTCCGACCGAGCATGACCTCACCGGTCGATTTCGTCTCCGCCTCAGGGCGGGCGCCTCACGAATAGCCGCAAACGAGTGCTCGAGGCGCATAGCTAGGATCGGTGCAGGGCTATTCGTAGCCCGCCATGGCGGTCGTGGACATCCCAGGCCTCGAACCCGGGAGCGCTCACGACACGACTTCCGAAGCCAGCCGCGCCCGCAAGAGCGAGCGTTGCTTTCTGCATAGGAGTTTGCATGATACGCGAGAATCTGCATAATACGCGAATGATCTCAACTGCGATCATCGGCACGGCCGGGTACACCGGCCAGGAGACCCTCGACCGCGTTCTCTATCACCCCGAGCTGGAGTTGGTCGCGCTCGGCTCCAACACCTTCGCCGGTCAGCCGTCGAGCGTGCTCGACCCGCGCCTCGCGGGCAGCGCGATCGCCGAGCTCGAGCTGGTCACAAACGAGCAAGCTCTCGCGAGCGGTGCCGAGCTGATCTTCCTCTGCATGGAAAACGAGCGGGCGGCCGCGGTCGAGCCCCCCGAGGGCGCCGTGGTGGTCGATCTCTCCGGCGCGCACAGGCTCAAGGACGCCTCCGCTTACGAGCGCTGGTACGGCTTCGTCCACCCCAAGCCCGAGGCCCTCGGTGACTGGTGCTTCGCGCTTCCTGAGCTGGCGCCTCCGACGGGCAAGCTCATCGCCAGTCCCGGCTGCTACGTGACCGCCACCCTTCTCTCGCTCGCTCCGCTCAAGGGCGATCTCGATCCCGAGACGGTCGTCGTCGACGGCAAGTCGGGCACCACCGGCGCGGGCCGGAGCCCGAAGCCTGCTCTACACGCCGGGGCCGTGCTCGAGACCGTCATGCCCTACAAGATCGGCGTCCATCAGCACGTGCCCGAGATGGCTCAGTTCCTGGGCTTTACGCCCACCTTCGTGCCTCACCTGTTGCCGATACGGCGCGGCATCGTCGCGACCTCCTATCTCCGGGGGATCGACGCCGCGAAGGCGCGAACCAAGCTCGCGAGCGCCTACGCCTCGGCGCCGCTCGTGAACGTGCTGCCGGAGGGTGCCGTCCCGAACCTGCGCCGGATGCAGGAGACCGACTGCGTCGAGATCAACGCCTTCGCCGACACCGCGACGGACGCGACTATCGTCGTTTGCGCGCTCGACAACCTCGGCAAGGGCGCCGCCGGACAGGCGGTGCAGAACGCCAACCTGGCGTTCGGGCTCGATCAGACTGCCGGACTCCGGATCGGGATTTTGAGCGCATGAGCGTGACGGCCGCCAGGGGGTTTCTGGCCTGCGGCGTTCGCTCCGGGATGAAGACGGAGGGACTCGATCTGGCGCTCGTCCGCTCGACGACGCCGGCGGTCGGGGCCGCCATGTTCACGCAAAACCGGGTGCAGGCCGCGCCGGTCATCGTCTCGCGCCGGCATCTCGATCAGGCGCAACCGCAGGCGGTCGTCCTCAACTCGGGCTGCGCCAACGCCGCCACCGGCCAGCGCGGCGAGCTCGACGCGCTGGCCACGGCAACTGAGGCGGCCCGTTTGCTGGAGCTGTCGAGCGAGCAGATCCTGCTCTGCTCGACCGGTGTGATCGGGGTCAAGCTCCCGCTCGACAAGCTCCTTCCCGGGCTTGCGCTCGCGGCGCCGGTGCTTTCGGAGAAAGGCGGCGACGATGCGGCGCGGGCGATCATGACCACCGATACGCGCCCCAAGCAGGCGAGCGCCTCGGCGGCCGGCTTCACCGTCGGAGGAATGGCCAAGGGCGCCGCGATGATCCATCCCCAACTGGCGACGATGCTCGCCATCATCACGACCGACTATCCGCTTGAGCCGGGCGAGCCCGCGCGATTCTTGCGCCCCGCCGTCGAGCACAGCTTCAATCGCATCTCGGTCGACGGCGACTGCTCGACCAACGACACGGTGATCCTGCTCGCGAACGGTACAGGCGGCGTCGAGCGCAGCCAGGCGACCGACCAAGAGTTCAGTCGGCTGCTCGGGCAGGTCTGCCACGAGCTGGCCGAGCAGATCGTCAAGGATGCAGAGGGATTCACCGTGCTGATGGAGGTGAACGTGCGCGGGGCCGTCGACGAGGGTCAGGCGGTGGCGATCGCTGCCCGCATCGCTTCCTCTCCGCTCGTCAAGACGGCCGCGTTCGGCCACGACCCGAACTGGGGCCGGGTGATGATGGCGGCCGGCTCGGCGCCCTGGAACGGCGGCTATGCGGAGCTCGATCCGAGCAAGGTGACGCTGGCCTTCAACGGCACCCAGGTGCTGGCGAACGGCGCACAGATCGACGCCGCGCCGGCCATGGAAGGTGTGAGCTGCGTGATCGACCTCGAGCTCGGCCTCGGCAAAGGCTGTGCCAGCTATCTCGCCTCCGACCTTTCTTACGAGTACGTGCGGTTGAACGCGGAGTACACGACGTGAGCCGGATCGTCGTCAAGCTCGGCGGAGCCGTCGCCCGCGATGCGATCTCCTATCCGCTCGCGCTTGCGCGGGAGGGGCACGCGGTCTGCATCGTGCACGGCGCAGGGCCGCAGATCTCGCTCGAGATGGCGCGGCGCGGAATCGATGTCTCCTTCGTCCACGGTCGCCGCGTGACGACACCTGAGGCGCTGGAGGTCGTGCGTGAAGCGCTCGCGCAGGTGAACGGCGAGCTGGTGCAGGCGGTCGGCAAGCTCGGCGTCGGCCTGATGGGCGACGAGATCGGGCTGGAGGCCGAGCAAGTGAGCGAGCTGGGCTTGGTCGGAAACCCGCTCCCGAGCTCTCCCGCGCCGGTGCTCGAAGCGCTAGCCGCTGGGCTGATCCCGGTGATCGCTCCGCTCGCGCGCGGACCGCTCAATGTCAACGCCGACGAAGCCGCCTCGATGCTCGCGGTCGGTATCGAAGCCGAGCGCGTTCATTTTGTCACCGACGTTCCCGGGCTGCTGATGGGTGGAGAGGTCGTCGCCTCGATCCACGCCCACGAAGCCGAGCAGCTGCTCTCCAGTGGAGAGCTCCAGGGCGGGATCATCCCCAAGCTCCGCGCGGCGGTGCACGCTGCCCGTCAAGGCGTCATCGCCGAGATCGGCGAGACCGCGGTGATCGCATGACGAAGATGCTCGAGACCAACCTACTGCCTGCCTACGCCCGCGCTCCCGTCACCTTCGTCGAGGGCGACGGTTGCTGGCTCACAGACGACAACGGCGAGCGCTACCTCGACTTCGCCGGTGGGATCGCCGTGATCGGGCTGGGACATCGCCATCCCGCATCCACGCGCGCCGCCCACGAGCAGCTCGACCGGCTCTGGCACGTGTCCAATCTCTACTGGACGATCCCGATGATGGAGCTGGCGAAGAAGCTCTCGGAGCGTTTCGGCGGCGCCCAATCTTTCTTCTGTAACTCCGGCGCCGAGGCAATCGAGGCAACCATCAAGTACGCGCGCAAGGCGACCGGGAAGGTGGGCGTCGTAGCGCTCGAAGGATCCTTCCACGGACGCACGATGGGCAGTCTCTCGATCACCGGGCAGGCCGCCAAGCGCGAGACTTTCGCGCCCTTGCTCAACCAGGTCAGTTTCGCCTTCCTCAACAACCCCCTTTCGCTCCGTGCCGCCGCGCTCGCCGACACCGGACTGATCATCATGGAGCCGGTTCAAGGCGAAGGCGGCGTGCACGCGATCGATGTCGAGTTCGCGCAGGCGGCTCGCGCGCTCGCCGACGAGCTCGGCGCGCTTCTCTGCTTCGACGAAGTGCAGACCGGCGTCGGCAGGACGGGCTCCTTCTTTTCCTACGAGAGCCTGGGCGTGCGGCCCGATCTGGTCACACTCGCCAAGGGTCTCGCCAACGGCCTTCCGATCGGCGCCCTGCTGGTGGCCGACGGAGCCGCCCGCGGATTCGAGCCCGGCGAGCATGCTTCGACCTTCGGCGGCAATCCGGTCGCCTGCGCCGCCGCATGCGCGGTTCTCGATGCGATCGACGAGGAGCTGCTGGCCAACGTCCGCCAGATGGGCGAGCGCCTGAGCGCGGGGCTGCGCGAGATCCCCGGCGTCTCGGACGTACGTGGCGCAGGCCTTCTGATCGGCGCCGACGTCGACGGCGCCGCCGCCGAGATCGCGGCGAAAGCGCTCGAGCACCGGCTGCTCATAACCACCTGTGGCGCCAACTCGATCCGGTTGACACCGCCTCTCACCGTCTCGGCGGGACTGGTCGATCAGGCCCTGGCAACTCTTCGGGAGGTACTGACATGAACAAGAGCGATCGTCACGCGGTGATCCTGCGCCTCGTCCGCGAGCGCGAGATCGCGACCCAGGACGAGCTGGCCCAGGCGCTTCACGAGCTAGGTCACGAAGTCGTGCAGACGACCGTCTCGCGCGACATCACAGAATTGGGCCTGGTCAAGGTGCGCGGCTCGGGCGGCAGGCTCGTTTACGCGCCGGCCGCCGGAGCAAACGGCCACCGCCGCCAGGCGCAGCTCGCCGAGGCCTTCAAGCGCTGGGCGCTGAGTTGCGAGTCGAGCGGGAATCTGGTCGTCCTGACCACGCCGCCGGGCTTCGCCGGAGCGCTGGCCCAGGAGATCGACGACGCCCATCTCCCGCGCATCCTCGCCACGCTCGCGGGCGAGAACACGATTCTCATCGTGGCGGATCAGAGCGTGACGGGCGCCGAGCTTGCCGAGGAGCTCCAAGTCGAGTTCCTGGCCGGACTAGATATCGAGAGCGACAAGAGATGAGGAGTGTCAGATGAGTAGGACTGCGGTCCTTTGCTATTCGGGTGGCCTGGATACCACCTGCGCGATCTGCTGGCTGAAGGAGGACTACGGCTTCGACGACGTCGTCGCGGTAATGGCCGACGTCGGCCAGGAATACGACCTGGAGCAGGCGATCGAGCGCGGCGAGATCGCCGGCGCCAAGGAGATCATCGTGCTCGACCTGAAAGAGCGCTTTGCGAACGGCATCGTCGCCCAGGCGATCAAGACCAACGCGCTCTACGAGGGACGCTATCCCCTCGTATCGGCTCTCTCGCGCCCGCTCATCGCCGGCGCGGTCGCCGAGGTGGCTCTCGAGCACCAGGCCGAGGCGCTCGTGCACGGCTGCACCGGCAAGGGGAACGATCAGCTCCGCTTCGACTACGCCTTCAAGGCCAACTACCCCGGCGTAAAGGTGATCGCTCCGCTGCGCGATCAGGTGCGCACGCGCGAAGAGGAGATCGTCTACGCGCAGGAGCGCGGGATTCCGATCACCAACACCAAGGAGTCGCCCTACTCGATCGACGAAAACCTGTTCGGACGCGCGATCGAGTCGGGGATGCTCGAGGATGCCTGGAACGCTCCGCCCGAGGAGCCGTACACGATGACCGCCGATCCGACCAAGGCGCCCGCGCCAAAGGAGATCGTCATCGTCTTCGAGGCCGGAGTGCCGGTCTCGCTGGACGGCAAGAAGCTGCCCGTCCACGAGCTCATCCACCAGATGAATGTCGAGGCGGGCGCCTATGGGATAGGCCGGATCGACATGATCGAGAACCGCGCCGTCGGCATCAAGAGTCGCGAGGTCTACGAGGCGCCGGCCGCGATCGCGTTGATCGAGGCACACAAGGCGCTCGAGGATCTCGTGCTAACCCGGGATGAGTTGCGCCTGAAGCACTATCTCGAGGTGCGCTGGACGGAGATCGTCTACGAGGGCAAGTGGTTCAGCCCCGCACGCGAGGCGATCGACGCCTTTGTCGACCACACTCAGAAGATGGTCACAGGCGAGGTGCGGCTGCGCCTGCAGGGCGGTCAGGCCGTGGTCGTCGGGCGGCGCTCGGACAACGCTCTCTACGCCGAGACGCTGGCTTCCTACGGGGCGTCGGACACCTTCCCGCACGAGGCGGCCGAGGGCCTGATCACGCTCCTCTCGCTCGAGACGGAGGCCGTCGCGGCCCGGGCGAGAAAGAACCGGTAGGGAAACGGATGGCGCTCTGGTCGGACAGAGTCGAGAAGAAGCTCGCGCCCGAGGTGGCGGAGTTCCTGCGCGCGCCCGACCGCGAGCTGCTGCCCTATGACTGCGTGGCCTCCAGGCAACACGCCAAGCGCCTGCACGGCGCGGGACTACTCACGGATGAGGAGCTGGCGCAGATCTCCGAGGCGCTCGACCGGATCGCGCGCGAGGGCGGGGTGAGCGACGCCGACGAGGACGTCCACTCCGCGATCGAGCGCCTGCTCGGCGATCTCGGGCGCAAGATCCATGCAGGCCGCTCGCGCAACGACCAGGTAGTGGCGGCCATGCGCCTGTATGTGCTCGACGCTTGCGAGGAGGCGAGCGAGGGAATCCGCCGGCTTGCGTCCGTGCTGCTCGATCGCGCCGAGGCCGAGGCCGAGACGCTGATTCCGGGCTACACGCACATGCAACGCGCCCAGCCGGTCACTCTCGGCCACCACCTGCTCGCCTGGGTAGAGATGCTCGAGCGCGACCTGCTGCGCTTCGCGGCCGCCGCGACCTCCTCCAAGCCGAGCCCGCTCGGGGCTGGCGCGCTGGCGGGCTCTACGCTGCCGCTACCGGCGCCCGACGAACAGCTGAGGAACTCGCTCGACGCCGTCGCCGACCGTGACTTCGCGCTCGATTACGTGTATGCGGTCGCCGCCTGCTTCTCTCACCTCTCGCGCGTTGCGATGGAGCTCTGTCTCTGGGCCAGCGCCGAGTACGGCTTCTTGCGCCTGCCCGAGGAGGCGGCCACCGGCTCCTCGATGATGCCGCAGAAGTTGAACCCCGACGTGGCCGAGCTGGTGCGCGGCAAGGCCGGCACCGCCGCCGGGCGTCTCGCCGGTCTCTTAGCCGTGCTCAAGGGCTTGCCGCTCGCCTACAACACCGATCTGCAGGAAGACAAGCAGGCGGTCTTCTCGGCCCGGCGCGATCTGCGCGGCGCCCTTGCGGCCCTGGCCGTGCTCGTAAGCCACGCCGAGCTCGAGCGCGAGCGGATGGCCGAAGCGGTGTCCGATCCACTACTGCTCGCCACCGACGCCGCCGAGAAACTGGTCGGCGAAGGTGCCCCGTTCCGCGATGCCTATGGCGAGGTAGCTCGCTCGGTCAAGGACGGGAGTTTCGTTCCCCCCTCCTCGGCCGCCGAGAGCGTTCGCGCCCGCTTGGCGCCCGGACCGGGAGGAGTGAAGGAAGCGATCGCAGCCGCCAAGTCGCGGCTCTCGCTCGAATGAGCCCGGCGATCCGCCTGGCCAACGCGGGCGACGCGGGCGCTATCCTCGAGCTCTGGCGCCTGGCCGCGACCGTGACAACTCGCACCGACGACGAGGCGAGCCTCCGCTCCCTGATCGCTCGCGATCCCGAAGCGTTACTTCTCGCCGAAGAGGAGGGCGAGCTGGTCGGCTCCGTGATCGCCGCGTTCGACGGCTGGCGGGGAACGTTTTTCCGGCTTGCAGTGCTGCCCGAGCGCCGGCGCGCCGGCATCGGGCGGGCGCTTATTGCCGTCGGCGAACGTAGCCTGCGCGAGCGGGGCGCCGCGCGCATAACGCTCTACGCGATCAAAGCGGAGGGCGGCGCCGAAGCGTTCTGGCTTGCCACCGACTACGCGCCCGACGATCGCACTGCTCGCTACGTCAAGAACTTCGAACCCTAAGAGCTCGGTTCGATTGACGACCCGCCGAGCGCGGTCAGGCGGCGGAGTGCTTCATTTGAAGCGGGCTCTAAGCTTGTCGCTCCGGGCGAGAGCCGGCTTCAACGGTCTCTCCCTCCAGCAGGCGCGCGGCAGCCTCCCGGATCCCGGCTTCTGCCTGAGCGAGGCTGCCGTATTTCCCGCTCGCCGCCAGCTCCCATTCATCGAGCAGAAAGAAGAAGTCGGTCAAGGCCTCGGTGCAGTTGTCGCAGCCGAGCGAGAGGGAGGCGATGTCGGCGCACGCGTCACGCACACCGAGCTCACCGAGGACAAGCCGTTTTGCCACTCTGCGTGCAGCGATCATCGCCGCCTCCTCGCAGGTTGGCTGGGTGATGCCAAGCTCCCACATCGCCGCGGCGAGCAGCGTGGGCCCATTCTTGTCCACCTCGACCGAGTGCGCCTCTGCCAGACCCCTGAGCTTGGGCGTATCGAACCCGTCGGCCAGAAGGGCCGAGGCAATGAGCGATAGCTTTTCCCCAGGGATCCGCCCTAGTGTCCACTCGGCGAACACCGTCGCCGGATCCATAGTGCGCGAGCATACGTCTACCGACCCTGTGTTATCAAGTCGAGAGTGTTCGGTGCGCTCCTCGCGCGTCTCGCGAGCGGCGTCCCCGAGTTTGATCCGGTGCCGTTTTGCGATCGGCCGCTAGACGCAACAAGGGCCCGAGTCTGGTCGGGCCCTTGTCTCTCTGGGGAGTCCTATCCCTCGCTCGGACGAGCCTCGCTTGGGATAGGAAGCGCGACGGATTCGCTCAAAGCCGCCGGCGCTCCTTGAGCCATCGCCGAAGCGCGTGCGCCCGGGATGGCGATGTGTAATCGAGATTCGGTAGAGCGCGACAAGCCGCGCTCGCGTCGTGTGCGTTCGTGATCAAACGCCCGCCTTCAGGTAGTCCGCGTCCACGTACTCGTGCAGCGGCTTGCCCGTTCTGTTGTGCCTGACGTTGTAGATCGAGGACATCCAGACGAGCCCGTCACCGGACTCATTCCCGCTTCTGGCGGCATCGGAGATCGCTCCGACGATTTTCTCCGCCTTGTGCTCCGGGACGATGAAGGTGAGAAGCGCCTCCGGTACGTCGCGCCGGTGCCCGTACCCGGCCGCCTCGGAAACGGTCACGCCTACGTGCCCGGCTTCAGCCTCAACCGCGTCAATCACCATCTCGACGCGATCGGGAATCACGATTGCTTCGACCTTGATCATGCTGCCCGTCCACCTCCTCGGTCATCAAGCGGTCTGCTGGGAGAGCCGAGACCCTCCCAGCCTTTCCGTCTTCTTCCTAGGCGTCGTAATAGAGGGCGAACTCCGCCGGGTGTGGACGCAATGCCACGAAGTCGACCTCGTGCTCCCTCTTCCAGTCGATCCAGGTGCGGATCAGGTCTTCGCTGAAGACGCTGCCCTTGAGCAGGAACTCGTGATCGGCCTCGAGCGCATCGAGCGCCTCGGCCAGCGAGCCTGGCACCTGCGGAATGTCGGTGGCCTCTTCGAACAGGTCGAAGTCGGCCGGCTCGCCTGCGTCGATGCTCTTCTCGATACCGTCCAGCCCGGCCATGAGCATGGCCGAGAAGGCGAGGTAGGGGTTCGCCGTCACGTCGGGCGGGCGGAACTCGAGCCGCTTGGCCTTCGGCGACTCCGAGTACATCGGAACGCGGATGCAGGCCGAGCGGTTGCGCTGCGAGTAGACGAGGTTGACCGGAGCCTCGTAACCGGGCACGAGGCGGCGGTAGCTGTTGGTCGTCGGCGCGCAGAAGGCGAGGATCGCCGGGGCGTGCTTGAGCAAGCCGCCGATGTATGCGCGCGCCAGCTGCGAGAGCCCCGCGTAGCCGGACTTGTCGGCAAACAACGGCGTGCCTTCCTTCCAGAGCGACTGGTGCACGTGCATGCCCGAGCCGTTGTCGCCGAAGAGCGGCTTCGGCATGAAGGTCACCGACTTGCCGGCCCGCCGGGCGACGTTCTTGACGACGTACTTGTAGACCATGACCTGATCGGCCATTTTGCGTAGCGAGTCGAAGCGCATGTTGATTTCGCACTGACCCGCGCTCGCGACCTCGTGGTGGTGGAACTCGCAGTCGATTCCGAGCTCCCCAAGCGTCAGCACCATCTCGGAGCGAAGGTCCTGCAGCGTGTCGTGCGGAGCGGGCGGGAAGTAGCCCTCCTTCTCGCGGATCGTGTAGCCGAGACCGGGCTTGCCGCTGTTCCAGTGGGCTTCCCCGGAGTCGATCGAGTAACCGGTTCGCTGCGGCTCGAGGTCATACGAGACCGAGTCGAAGACGAAGAACTCACACTCGGGCCCGATGTTGACGGTGTCTGCCACACCGGTTGAGCGCAGGTACTCCTCGGCTCGCTTGGCGACGAAGCGCGGATCCTTGTCGTAGGGACCGCCCGTGACCGGATCACGGATGTCGCAGATCAACGAAAGCGTCCGATCCGCGGTGAAGGGATCGACGATCGCGGTCGCCGGGTCGGGAATGAGCAACATGTCCGACTCGTCGATCGCCTGCCAGCCCCTGATCGAGGAGCCGTCGAAGCCGAGTCCCTCTACAAACGCCGACTCATCGACGGCGTTCATTGGCATAGAGACGTGCTGCCAGCGCCCCAGCAGGTCGACGAACTTGAAGTCGACGATCTTGGTCTCGCTGCCTTCGGCGAATTCGAGCGCGTCCTTCGGGGCGGCCGAAGGACCCACCTCAAGGTACTGCTTGAGCTCGGTATCCATGTCCGACATTTGGGTTTTCCTCCCCATCGATTGGTCCAACAAAAAAGGCCCAGAACCTGACCGGTTCCGGGCCTGAGCACGAAAAAAGGGCCCGGACGTACCACGTCCTGAGGCCCCATTGCCTCGACGAGCGCCTTCATCGGCGATTCGTCTGCATCCAAGAATGCCGGGTCCGAAACTGCTTGTCAAATCGTGCCGGACGCTCGAGATACCGCGCTGGCATGAGCCCGCGTAGCTTCACGCTGTTTCAACCTATGCTCGGTACCTCGCTACAACTACAGTTTCGGTTCCAGGTTTCGCATTCGTAGTCGACGGAGGGAGTGAGTCAGGTGGCCAAGGCAACAACGAAGGATCGGGCGACTTCGGATCCCGCCGACCGCAAGCGCGTGCTCGAGAGCGTGCAAGCCGACGGCGTACAGATGGTCCTGCTCTGGTTCACGGATCTCGAGGGGCACCTAAAAAGCTTCGCCATCACTCCTTGGCAGCTCGAAGACGCGCTCAACGACGGGATGGGTTTCGACGGCTCCTCGATCACCGGCTTCAACGCGATCGAGGAATCCGACATGGTCGCCATCCCCGACCCGACGACCTACGCCGGCATGCCCTGGCGAGAAGGCGAGACGAAGACCGTCCGCATGATCTGCGACATCGTCACCCCCGACGGCAAGCCCTACGAGGGCGACCCGCGCCATGTTCTACGCCGCGCGCTCGAGCGGATGAAGTCGATGGGGTTCGACACGCTCAACGTCGGGCCCGAGCTCGAGTACTTCCTCTTCAAGGATTCGAAAAGCACCGAGCCGCTCGACGAGGGCGGCTACTTCGTGCAGACGACGATGGACGCCGCCACCGAACTCCGCGCCGAGACCACCCGGGCACTCGAGGGAATGGGAATCGCAATCGAGTACTCCCACCACGAGGTCGGACCGTCGCAGCACGAAATCGACATGCGCTACACCGACGCTATGGCGATGGCCGACGCCACGATCACCTACCGCCTGATCGTGAAGGAGATCGCGGCCAAGAACGGCTGCTACGCCACCTTCATGCCGAAGCCGATCTTCGGCGAGAACGGCTCCGGCATGCACATTCATCAGTCGCTCTTCCGCGGCGAGCGGAACGGCTTCTTCGACGCGAGCGACAAGTACCACCTCTCCAAGGAGGCCAAGGGCTTCATCGCCGGCCAGCTCAAGCACGCTCGTGAGCTCTCCGCGATCTTCGCCCAGTGGGTCAACTCCTACAAGCGGCTCGTCCCAGGCTATGAGGCGCCGGTATACGTCGCCTGGTCGCAACGCAATCGCTCCGCGCTGATCAGGATTCCGCTCTACAAGCCGGGCTCCGAAGAAGGTACAAGAGCCGAGTTCCGCAGCCCCGATCCGGCGTGCAATCCCTACCTAGCCTTCGCCTGCCTGCTCCACGCCGGCCTCGAGGGGATCGAGAACAACTACCAGCTCCCGGCGCCGATGGAGACCAACCTCTACCACCTGTCACCCAAGGAGCGCGAGGAGCGAGGCATCGTCTCGCTGCCGGAGACGCTGGGCGAGGCGATCGAAGAGCTGTCCCACTCGCGCCTGATGCAAAAGGCGCTCGGGAACCACATCTTCGACAACTACGTCAATCTCAAGCGCAAGGAGTGGGACGACTACCGCGTTCAGCTCACAGACTGGGAGCTGAAGCGCTACTTGCCCACCCTTTAACCGCGAAAAGTCCGCCGGCAAGGCCGGCAAAGACTTTTCGCGGTACTACCTCTGTGTACGAGTCACCGCGCCTTCGGCGCGCGTGTCTCGTCTGCTCCTACAAGCGGGGCGGACTGGCCGTGAGTGTGGGCAGTGTTCGAGCTGGACGAGCCGGGGGATGGCGTTTTGTGAGCCGCGCCCGCCATGTCGGTCGCGGCGGAGTTTTTTTGATGGCCTTCGCCTCCAGCGACGAGGTCGTCTCGGACTTCGCCACGGCGATCTAGGTAGTCGCGGCCTCTCGCCACCCTCCCGAGCCTAGAATCGTCCCTGGATGAACGAATCCGAGCGACACCTGCAGCTGCTCACCGCGACGACCGAGGCCGTCAACTCCAGCCTCGACCTCGAGGAGGTCATGGCTCTGATCGCGCGCAAGGTCGCCGAGGCGCTCGAGGCCGACGCCTGCTTCGTCTACCTCTACGACGAGGACGGCGACGCGCTCACCTTGCGCGCAACCTTCGGCGCTCAGCTCGGTGAGGAGGAGCGCAAGCCACGCATGCGCATCGGCGAGGGCCTCACCGGTTCGTCCGCAGCCATTCGCCAGCCGGTGATGATCGCCGAGGGCGCAAACCTCGATCCGCGATTCAAGGCCTTCAAGAACCTGCCCGAAGGCGAGTACGAGTCGATCCTGGCCGTACCGATCCTGGCGCGCGAGAAGCTCGAAGGCGCGCTCAACGTTCGCACCAGGCACCCGCGCGAGTTCAGCCAGGGCGAGATCGACCTCCTGGTCGCCATCGCGGGGCAGGTCGCCCAGTCGATCCAACACGCCCGCCTGTACGAAGAGGCCCGGCGCCGCGTGCGCGAGCTCGAGGCGCTGGCCAAGATCTCGGAGGCGGTCTCGGAGTCGCTCTACGTCGAGGAGTCGCTGGAGGCGATCGTCAAGACCACGATGCAGGCTGTCGCGGCCACCGGTGCGGCCATCGTGCTCGCGGACGGGCGCGTCGCCTGGCCCGAGGGACGAAGCGGAGCCTACGCCGTCAGAATCCCGCTGCGCTGGCGCCGGCGCCAGGTGGGTGAGCTGGTCTGCGACAAGGACACGCCCTTCTCGTACGAAGAAGAGGCGCTGCTCGGCTCCATCGCTCATCACGCCGCGGTTGCCATCGAGCACGGCCGCGCGGTCATGCGCGGAGTGCTCGCACAAGAGATCCACCACCGCGTCAAGAACAACCTGCAGACCGTGGCCTCGCTGCTGAGGCTGCACGCCCGCGCAGAAAACGTCGACGCCCAGCAGGTGCTGGCCGACTCGGTCAATCGCATCCTGGCCATCGCCGCGGTGCACGAGGTTCTGACCAAACGCCAGGACGACGACGTCGAGCTGGCCGAGCTGATCGAGCACCTACGTGTCACCATCGTCCAGGGGCTCGGCTCGAGCAAGAAGGTGAACACTCGGCTCGAGCAGATCTCGCTCGCAGGCAACCAGGCGACCGCGCTTGCGCTCGTTTTCACCGAGCTGCTCCAGAACGCGATCGAGCACGGCGGCGACAACATCACGATCGAGCTGACCCGTAGCGACGACGCGGTCGAGTTGACGATCGCCGACGACGGTCCGGGGATCTCGGGCGAGGGCAAGGGAATCGGGCTCGAGATAGTGCGGGCGCTCGTTCGCGACGAGCTACATGGGAAGCTCGAACTGCGAAACGAGAGCGGCCTCCGCGCAGAGCTTTCCTTTCCCCTTTAGGGTTACGGTCGATGCGCATACTCATCGCCGAGGACGAGACGATCATCCGGCTCGATTTGCGCGAGCTGCTCGAACGAGCCGGCTTCGAGGTCTGCGCCGAGGCGCGCGACGGGCTCGAGGCGGTCGAGCTGGCGCGCACGGAGAAGCCGGACCTGGCCATCCTCGACGTCAAGATGCCCGAGCTCGACGGCATCGAAGCCGCGAAACGCATCCTCGAAGAGCGGCCGATTCCGATCGTCATCCTCACTGCCTACAGCCAGCAGGAGCTGATCGCGCGCGCGGTCGAGGCCGGAGTCTATGGCTACCTGGTCAAGCCCTTCCGCGCGACGGATCTACTCCCGGCGATCGAGACAGCGCGGGCTCGTCACGTCGAGTTGATGGCCCTGCGCGAGGAGGCCGACTCGCTGGCAGAGGCGCTCGCCGCGCGCAAGCTCGTCGAGCGTGCCAAGGGGCTCCTGATGGAGAAGGAGAAGCTGAACGAGCAGGATGCTTACGCGCGACTGCGCAAGGCGAGCCAACTCTCCGGCAAGCCGATCAGAGTCGTGGCCGAGGCGCTGATAGCGACTTTCGAAGCGAGTTGAGCATGCAACACCAGTTGCGGATTTATCAGGTGAAAGCGGGCCGCATGGATGACTGGGTTGAGATGTGGCGCTCGGATGTTCTCCCGATCAGGCGCCGGCTCGGCTTCTCGGTGCTCGGGCCCTGGATCATCCACGACGAGAGCCGCTTCGTTTGGATCGTCGGGCACGACAACTTCTCCGAGGCCAACGCCGCCTTCTACAACTCGCCCGAGCGCGCTGCGCTGGAGCCGCAGATCCCGAAGTACCTCGACAAGGTCGAGGCTTGGATGCTCGACTCGGTCGGCGTCTAGCAACTCAAGGCGCAAGCCCGTAAAAGCCGAGTGCCAGAGGCGATAAGCGGCGCGCCGCAAGCTCTCGCAAAGCGCATCTACCGAAAGCTCTTGCTTTGTTCCGAAGGGCAGCGAAAACTATGGGTGCCGCCGCATTCGGCAGCAACCGTTCCGCGCCTCCGCCCTGATGCATATCGTTTAGCAACCGGGTAATAGAGCAACCTAGGAGCAAAGTGGCAAAAACGGACATACGCGCGCAATCAATCCTCGCCTTCCGCACGCTGGCGATGGATGCTGTTCAGAAAGCCAATTCGGGTCATCCGGGTACCGCCATGGCGCTGGCGCCGCTTGCCTATTTGCTCTACACGAAGCACCTGCGGCACAACCCCGCCAACCCGGCCTGGCCAAACCGCGACCGCTTTGTCCTCTCGGCCGGGCACGCCTGCATCCTGCAGTACGCAGCGCTGCACTTGAGCGGCTACGACCTCAGCCTCGAGGACCTGAAACAGTTTCGCCAGTGGGAGTCGCGCACTCCCGGGCACCCCGAGCACTTCATGACCCCGGGCGTCGAGACGACCACCGGCCCGCTCGGAGCGGGATTCTCCAACGCCGTCGGCTTCGCCATCGCCGAGCGCTTCCTAGCCGACCGCTTCAACCGCCCCGGGCACGAGATCGTCGATCACAACGTCTACGTCATCTGCTCCGACGGCGACTTGATGGAGGGAATCTCCAGCGAAGCCGCGTCCATCGCCGGCCAGCTCGGCCTGGGAAAACTGATCTTCTTCTACGACGCCAACCGCATCACGATCGACGGCGCCACCTCGATCTCGTTCAGCGTCGACAACCCCGGCCGCCGGCTCGAGGCCCAAGGCTGGCACGTGCAATGGGCTGACGATGCCAACGACCTCGCCGAGCTCGATCAGGCGATCGAGGCAGCCAAGGCCGAGCACGAGCGGCCCTCGCTCGTGGTCGTGCGATCGCACATCGGTTACGGCGCCCCACACCTCGTCGATACCGCTAAAGCGCATGGAGCGCCGCTCGGATCCGAAGAGGTGCGCGCGGCCAAGATCGCGCTCGGCGCCGATCCCGACAAAGACTTCTTCGTGCCCGACGAGGTGTACCCGCACATGAGCCAGCTCGAGCGTGGCGCCGCACTCGAGGCCGCCTGGCGCGAGCGCTTCGAGCACTGGAGCATCGCGTTCCCGGAGATCCGCGAGGACTGGGATCAGGCCTGGAGCGGAGAGGCGAAGCCCGGCTGGCAGCAGGCATTGCCGGAGTTCGAGAGCGGCGAAGGGAACGCGATGGCGACGCGCGACGCCAGCCACAAGGTGATGCAGGCGCTCGAGCCCTACACGCCGACGATGATCGGAGGCTCGGCCGATCTGGCCGAGTCGGTACGGACGGAGTTCCCGGGCGCAGGCATTTTCGCGGCGAGTCACTCGGGCCGCAACATCGCCTTCGGCGTGCGCGAGCACAGCATGGGCGGGATCGTCAACGGCATCGCCCTGCACGGCGGAATGGTCAAGCCCTACGGCTCGACCTTCCTCATCTTCTCCGACTACATGCGACCGGCGATCCGGCTGTCGGCGCTCGGCCGCGTGCCGGCGCTCTGGATCTACTCACACGACTCGATCGGAGTTGGCGAGGACGGCCCGACGCACCAGCCGATCGAGCACTACATGGCGCTGCGGGCGATTCCGAACCTCTGGTTCGTCAGGCCTGCCGACGCCAACGAGGTTTCGTATGCCTGGAAGATCGCCATGGAGCGCAAGGACGGTCCGGTCGTGCTGGCGCTGACGAGGCAGAAGGTTCCCGTACTCGATCGGTCGCAGCTCGGGGCCGCAGCGGGTGTCGAGCGCGGCGCCTACGTTCTCTGGCAGGCCGACGAGGCCAAACAGCCCGAGTTGATCTTCATCGCCACCGGGTCGGAGGTGGCCGCTGCCCTCGAAGCCGCGAAGCTTCTGCTCGAGCAGGGTGTTCGGTCGCGGGTCGTCTCGATGCCCTGCTGGGAGTTGTTCGAGCTGCAGAGCGAGGAGTACCGCGAAAGCGTTCTTCCCTCCGAGGTATCGGCCCGACTCTCGGTCGAGGCGGGGATCTCGCTCGGCTGGCAGCGCTGGGTCGGCGATCGCGGCGCTTCCGTGGCGATCGACCACTTCGGCGCTTCGGCTCCCGGCGACGAGTTGATGAAGCGGTTCGGCTTCACCGCCGAGAACGTCGCGGCCCAGGCTCAGGCCCTACTGGCACGAGTTTCGTGAAAGAACTCCCGAAGGAGAAGATGATAAAGGTCGCCGTCGCGTTCGATCACCGAGGCGTCAAACTGCGCGAAGCCGTCCTCGGAGCCGTCGCGCAGGCGGGCTGCGAAGCGATCGACCTGGGAGTCGAAGACGCGAGCGTACGCGTCGACTACCCCGACCAGGCCTGGGATGTTGCCGAGCAGATTCGCTCGGCCAAAGCGCGGCGCGGAATACTCGTCTGCGGCTCAGGAGTGGGCGCCTGCGTGGCCGCCTCGAAGTTGCCGGGCATCCGCGCCGCGATCTGCCACGACGCCTACTCGGCTCACCAGGGCGTGGAGCACGACGACATGAACGTCCTCTGCCTGGGCTCGGAGATCGTCGGGGACGCGCTCGCGAGCGAGTTGGTGACGGCCTTCTTGAGGGCGCGCTTCAACGAGAGCGATCCGCGCTACGCGGCGCGGCTGGAAAAAGTCGAGCAGATGGCACGCGACGCCGCACGAGATATCGCGTAAACGGACAGAAGCTCGGTTTAGGAAACAAACGAGTCTGAGGGAGAAACCGATGGCGAAGAGCAGGTTGCAGCAATTAGCGGAGCTGGGCCAGAGCATCTGGATCGACTCGCTTTCGCGCGAGATGCTCGAGACCAGCGAGCTCGAGCGGCTGATTCGCGAGGATTCCGTGAGCGGGGTCACGAGCAACCCGACCATCTTCCAAAAGGCGCTCGCCGAGGGCGACTGGTACGACACCGAACTGCGCGAGTTGGCCTCGCTCGATGGCGACACGCGCGAGATCTTCTTCCGCCTGGCGGAGAACGACGTCAAGCAGGCCTGCGACCTCCTCCGCCCCGTTCACGAGAAGACGGCTGGCCTGGACGGCTACGTCTCGATCGAAGTCGATCCCACGCTCGCCTACGACAGCGAGCGCACGTACGAGCAGACTCTCCGCTTCCACAGCGACATCGATCGCCCCAACCTGTACGTCAAGATCCCGGCCACCCGCCCCGGCCTGCCGGCGATCGAAGACGCGATCGCCGCCGGCCACTCGGTCAACATCACGCTCATCTTCTCGCTCCAGCGCTACACGGAGGTCGTGGACGCCTACCTGCGCGGGCTCGAGCGGCGTATCGCCGCAGCCGGCGATGTCAGCGATATCAACTCGGTGGCCAGCTTCTTCGTCTCGCGCGTCGACAGCGAAGCCGACAAGCGCCTCGAGCAAGTTGGTACTCCCGCCGCGCTGGCCCTGCGCGGAAAGCTGGCCGTGGCCAACGCGAAGCTGGCCTACCGCCGCTTCCAGGAAGTGTTCTCCAGTGAGCGCTGGAAATACCTGGCTTCGAAGGGCGCCCGCGCCCAGCGCTGCCTCTGGGCCTCGACCTCGACCAAGAATCCGGCCTACTCCGACACTCTCTACGTGTCGGAGCTGATCGGCCCCGACACCGTGAACACGATGCCGATCGAGACCGTTCGCGCCTTCCAGGATCACGGCACCGTCGCGGAGACGCTGGCGCAGGGTGTCGACGAGGCGCAGCTCCTGCTCGAGCAGATCGAGGCGACGGGAGTTTCCTACGCCGAAGTGGTGGACACATTGGAGGCTGAGGGTGTGCAGAAGTTCGCAGACTCCTTCGCCGAGCTGCTGACAGGGATCGAGACGAAGCTAAAGAAGCTGGAGGTAGGTCGGTGAGAGATTTCACGGCGAACGAGTTGGTCGAGAAGACCTGGGCGCGCGACGCCTCTCTCTGGACATCGAGCGGCGAGGAGAAGTGGCTCGGTTGGCTGGATGCGCCGGCCCGATCGCTTGCTCGGGCGGGCGAGATACTGGCCTTCGCCGAACAGGCTCTGGATGGGGTCGAGAACGTCGTGCTCCTCGGTATGGGTGGTTCGAGCCTCGCGCCCGAGGTGATGCGACTCGCCTTCGGCTCGGCGAGCTTCCACGTGCTCGACTCGACTCACCCCTCGGCCGTGCGGCGGCTCGGCTCCGAGCTCGATCCCTCCTCGACCTTCTACTTGGTCTCCTCGAAATCGGGCTCGACGATCGAGACCCGATCGCACCTCGATTACTTCTGGGCCTTGGCGAGCGAGCACGGCTATCGCTTCGGCGCCGTCACCGATCCCGGCAGCGACCTCGAGAAGCTGGCCCGGGAGCGGGACTTTCTCGGCGTGCTGGCAGGCGAGCCAACAATCGGCGGACGCTTCTCGGCGCTCTCGCCTTTCGGCATCGTTCCGGCCGCCATGATGGGAGTCGACATCGAACGGTTCCTCTCGCGTGCCGAGGAGATGGCCGAGGCCTGCCGCGGTATAGCAGGCAATCCCGGTCTGGAACTTGGATTGGAGCTCGGGGGAGGCTGGCGCGAGGGGCGCGACAAGGTCTGCATTCCCGAGCACGAGAGCGGATTTGCGCTCTGGGCCGAGCAGCTGATCGCGGAGTCCACCGGCAAGCAGGGCAAGGGACTGGTTCCGGCGCCCGGCGAGCACCCCGGCGACACCGATCGCCAAGCGGTCGAGCTCAGGATCGAGAACGCCTACGAGCTCGGACAGGAGATGTTCCGCTGGGAGTTCGCGGTTGCCGTCGCGGGCGCCTACCTGGAGATCAACCCGTTCGATCAGCCGAACGTTCAGGAAGCGAAGGACAGGACGAGCGCGATTCTTTCCTCCGGCGCCGAGCCCGATCTCGCGCCGCGCGGAAGCCTCGACGAGCTTCTCGCGGCAGCGGGACCCGGCGACTACATCGCCATCCTCGGCTTCGTCGATCCGACACCCGAGAACGACGCGAAGCTCGCCGCTCTGGCCAAGCGGGCAGGCGAAACAACCGGCTGCGTTGTCACGCGCGGCTTCGGTCCGCGCTACCTGCACTCGACCGGCCAGTTGCACAAGGGTGGGAAGGCCAACGGTCTATTCATTCAGGTCGTGGACGATCTGGGCCAGGAGTTGGCGATTCCCGGACGTGACTTCGGGTTCAAGCGCCTGATCGGCGCCCAAGCCGCCGGCGACTTCGCAGCCCTCGAGGAGCACGGAAGGCCTGTAGTACGCATCGGATTGGAGGAGGAGCTATGAAGCTAGGCATGGTCGGAATGGGTCGAATGGGCGGCAACATGGCCGAGCGCTTGCGCCGCGCCGGTCACGAGGTCGAGACCTACGCACGCACCAACAAGGAACGCACGGCGATCTCGCTGATGGATCTGGCGGAGAAGCTGGAGCAACCGCGAGTCGTCTGGTTGATGATCCCCGCCGGTGACGTGACCGAGCACGCCTTCACGGAGCTGCTCGAGCTACTCGAGGACGACGACACGATCGTGGACGGCGGCAACTCCCACTTCACAGACTCCAAGCGACGCGCGGAGCTGGCCGAGAAGAAAGGCATTCACTTCGTCGACGCGGGCGTCTCGGGCGGGGTATGGGGACTCGACGCCGGTTACTGCGTGATGGTCGGCGGCAAGCCCGACGCCGTCGCACGCGTCGAGCCGCTCTTCCTCGACCTGGCGCCGGAGGGCGGCTATGCGCACATAGGAGCCGCCGGCAGCGGCCACTTCACGAAGATGATCCACAACGGCATCGAGTACGGGATGATGCAGTCGATCGCCGAGGGCTTCGAGATCATGCAGTCCTCGGAGTTCGAGATCGACCTGCATTCCGTGGCCAGCATCTGGCGCTATGGATCGGTCGTGCGCAGCTGGCTGATCGAG
>Ga0209638_1000165_pt1 | contig 44326 bp, 43 predicted proteins | sample BarGraNGADG00211_FD_184490 | JGI IMG/M metagenome (GOLD analysis project Ga0209638, IMG submission 184490) | Arctic peat soil microbial communities from Barrow, Alaska - Barrow Graham LP Ref core NGADG0002-211 (SPAdes) (version 2) | ecosystem: Environmental > Terrestrial > Soil > Wetlands > Peat...
AGGAACTCGCGCGTGCCGTCGGTGGCGAAGACTTCGACGCCGAGGCTCAGCAGGTCGCGGGCGAACGGAGCGATGCCTTCGCGGCTGGCCACTGAGAGCAGGGCTCGCACCAGGCATACCTCCAGACTGTCGGAGCGTCCGGGCTACTCGAAGCCGCATCTCCCGGCGGCGTACGGCAGTCTGCGGGTCGAGGGGCAGCGACGCCGGCCCGCGGTTCCGGATGGCGCCGAGTATACCGTCCGGGCATGGCATACTCCGCTAGACTCCGCGGCGGGCCATCAGGCGAGGCCGACTTCCGCTGCGCTAACATCATCGCCACTTCTACCCGTCCCGGATAGCCGTTCACCGGAGGACCGGCGCACATGATCGACGTTCTCGCCAATTTCGTGCAGCTCCTGTGGGTGGCATTCAACCCCACGAATTTCTCGCCGATCTACGCCGCCACTTGGGAGCTGGCAGTCGTCCTGCTGGTCGTCTCCATCGTCCTGTACAACTTCCAGGGCCGGCGATTGCGCAACTACGCCATCTTCCTCGATCTCAACGAGTGGCTCCTGTGGACCTCGATCGGCGTCTTCGGGATCATCGCGATGTGCGCCCTTTTCCAGTTCGACTTCATCTTCGTTCTGCCCTCGATGGTCGGCGGCGCGGCCCTCTTCATCTGGGTGCGCTTCATCCACTTCCCGCCCCTGATCGACGCCTACGAGCAGCGCCTCGCCCGGCAGCGCTACTTCCAGCGGACGCGCGTGTCGCATCCTGAGGCCACGATCCGCGCCAAGGCAGTGCCGAAGAGCAAGCGCCGCCGCCGCTAGCGGCAACGGCGCGCCGGCTCGAGGCCCCGACGCAAGGCTCGCCCCCGCGATGGACATCCGCCGGTTCGGGATCGGTCACCGGCGCCGTGAAGGCCCGGCCGGCACGCGCGGGGTCAGCGGCCAGCCAATCCACGGCGACGAGCACGGCGCGATCGAGGAACTCGCCTTTCGCCCCCACGCTGCCATCGCGCCGCACGCGAACCCGAACCTCGCCTATTTCGTCGTGATCGAAGGCGGCGGTTTCGTGCAGGTAGGCGACGAAGTGGCTCGGGTCGCGGCCGGCGAAGCGGTCGTGTGGCCGCCCAACGTGGTCCACGCGGCCTGGACGGAGCTCACTCCGATGCGGGCGATCGTCGTCGAATTCGCGACCGAAGCGGCGGAATCGCTGCTCATTGCCGACGGCGCGGCGGCCGAACGCTTGATCGAGCCGAGCGCCGCGATGGCTCAACCGATCGAAGGCGGGCTGGCGCCTGACGCTTTGCTCGCGCCCCCGGATCGCGAATCGCCCGAGAAGGAGCCCTGGTAGCCGGGCGCAGTCACGGAGTGACGAAGAACGCCTCGGTCGTGTTGGACGGGTAGTAGCTGATCACGACTGCCACCTCGCCGTCGGGTGACCAGAGGGGCAGGCCGATCTGGCCGGCGAAATCGATCTTGATGGGCGCTTTGGGTGGATCGAGGAGCACCAATGCGCTTGGGGCGCCGGTGATACCCGACTGGTCTTCCTGCACGAGGGCGACCACTCCGGTGCTCGGGACGTTCACCCGATCTGCGGCTTGAGCCGGGATCTGGACCGGCTTTCCTGCGAGATCCCACGCCTCGAGCGACATCGGCTTCGTCGAATCGGCCGGGATGGTGAGGAGGCGAGTGTCGCTCGCCCAGGCAATCGACCTCGCCCAAGAGCCGAAGCTGACTGTGCGGCCCGTCGGTATGTCCAGAATGCAGGGCGTGAGGTCCGGTCCCACCGAGAGCGCGACTTTGCGCCCGTCCGGGCTGAACAGGACCTGCAACCCCTCGGCGACTTCCCCGAGATTGACGGCGGCCAGGCGCTGCCCCGACAGCCCGACGACGTAGAACCAGGACTGGACGGCGGATTGGTCGTCGTAGAGCACCGCAAGTTCTTGCCCGTCGTTTGACCACGCGACCGGCCAACCGGGCCGCGGCTGGCTCAGCCTGCCGTCAGACCACACGACGTACTGCTCGTTCACGCTCGGCAGCGGCAAAGCCACGGCGCCGTGCCCGTTTCCCAGCATATCCTCGCCGTATCCATAGACGCCGGGGATCTGCGTGAGCACGGTCTGGCCGACTCGGCCGATGAAAGCCTGGGCCGCGGAAGGATCGGCATCGGGCCAGCGGAGCACGATGTACTTGGTAGCGTCGATCCAGGCCATGTTTCGTCCGGGCACGTCGCCGAGGCTTTTGCCCGCACGGCTGAAGAAGTGAATGACGGCGGGGACTTGATCGAGCACGGCGAAGGTCTTTCCGTCGGGCGCCCAAAGCACGTCGCCGAGGCTGGGGCCCGTTGCGAATGACACTGCCCGGGGGTCGGTCGTCGGCGCGGGCGTGGCAGTTGGCGTGACCGTGGCGGTGGTCGGGGAGCTGGTTGGCGGCTGGGGGCTCGCGACTAGGGGGGAGCTCTGGGGAGGTTGCGTCGAAGACGACGCGACCGGAACGACCGGCCCGCGGGTGAACCCGGAGAGCACAATCGCCAGGACGACCACGACGATCCCGGCCGCGGCAAGACCCGGCGCCAGCGCGGTGCGGACGCCGCGGTTGACAGGCCGGCCAGCGGGCGTGTCCGCCAGGACGTCCGCCAGAGGCGGTCTCCGCGGTCCGTCGCCATCGATCGCCTCGGTGAGCTGTGCAGCCCGGCGCCGCAAAGCCTGGTCGGATCCGTTCTCGTCCATCACGTCAGCATCTCCGGCCGGCGACGAAGCGTCGCGAGCGCTCTCGATAGCAGGCTCCGAACACCCCCGGGCGAAACACCCAGGATCTTGCCGATCGCCTCGTCCGAAAGGTCGAACTGGTAGCGAAGGAGGAGCGCCTCACGCTGCCGGTCGGGGAGGACGCGGGAGAGTTCGGCGAACCACAGCCAGATTTCGGCGCGCTCGAGCGACCGATCGTCCGAACGCTCGACGTCGGAAACGGCGGATAGCGGCAGCCAGCCGAGCAGCCGGCTTCTGCGGCGGCGATCGATGACCACCCGCCGTGCGATCAAGAGCAGCCACGGCAGGATGTCGCCCTTCGGTCGCCGGCCCGCGGTCCACGCCGAAAAGGCCCGCCGGTAGGTCTCGGCTGCCACGTCCTCGGCGTCCTGGCGGTGACGCGTCAGCACCCAGGCGTACCGGTAGACCCGCTGCCAGGTCGCGACGTATTGAGCTTCGAATTCAGCTCGATCCGCGATCGCCAAAAGTTGCCCCCTCAGCAGCCGAGCCTCTTGCGCCACCGATTACCCCGTTCGTGCCTTGCCCACCTACCAGTGAGCACGAACGACGGTGGCGACTTGTGTCACAGACAGGTCAGTCGAGCGGGCGCGACAGTAGCAGCCGGTCCTCGCCGCGCGCGAGGTAGCGCCGATCGACGGCAAGGTCCGCGAAGCCGTTCGAACGGAAGAAGGCACGGGCGGCGATCGAAGACGGGTGGATGGCCGCGTCGGAGAGAGTCCAGGCGAGTAGGTGGTGCGATCCGGTCGCCAGGGCGGCGTCGGCGATGGCGGCAGTTAGCTTCCGGCCGATGCCGTGGCCGCGCAGCCGCGGCGCCACCGCGAGGAGCGTGAGCTCGGCGGGACGATCTTCGACCGGGAAGGTCAGGCCGTCGAAGCCGCGCGGGTCGTCGGTGCCGCGGGCTCGGTCCCAGGGCGCCCAGCTTGCCATGCCCACGAGCTGGTCGGCGCTCTCGGCGATGAACAGCTCCGAGGCGGGCGGCAGGGCATGAACGAGCTCGGGCGCGAGGCGGTCGAGGAAGTCATGAATCGCGGGCTGGTCGGCCGAAGATGCGGATCGGACGGTCGGCTCCGCAACGGGTCCCGCCGGATCGCGGGGCTCCGACGGCTGATTCGTTTCGGCCGCCAGGAGCGCGCCCAGCTGGCCAAGCATTCGAGCGGTGGCGCCCCACACGCGCTCGCCTTCGACCGGGTATACGCCGTAGCGGATCAGCCGCTCGCGGATCGTCCGCTCCTCCAGCTCGACGGGCGCGTCGGGCAGGAACGCCTCTACAGGCGCCTCGATGATGCGCGCCACTTCATCCGGGGCTGGATGGCACTCCGGGCGGGTTTCGGCCAAGGCGACGACCGGCGTGATGCGGAACCCGGACACGGTGAGCGGGAACACCTCCAGAACGCCGGTCACTCTCAGTCCGCAGGCGACAGGGTCGAGGCCGACTTCCTCGGCTGCTTCGCGGAGAGCCGTGGCCACCGGATCCGCGTCGCCAGGATCGGCCGAACCGCCGGGAAAGCTGACCTCGCCGGCGTGCGTGCTGATGTGGGCGACGCGCGCGGTCAGCAGGACGCGGGCCTGGCCCTCGTCGTCGGGGAAGAGCAGCACGAGCACCGCGGCCGGCCGGCCCCGCCGGAAACTGTCTGGGTTGGCGGCGGCCGGGCCGTCGTCGAGCGCGTCGAGCCTGATCGGGGTCAGGATGGCCGGCGCCGCGGGCAATTCCCGCGGCAGCGCGGCCACTCGCTCCTGGACTATTTCGAACCTCACGACCGCACGATACCGTGGCGCCGGCCTGCACGCCGGAGTTCAGGGTGCCGGCGGGGCCGGCCGGATGGTCGATTCTCAACTGTCGGTTCCCGTCGCACTCATGGCCTGAGTACTAGGTGGGGCGGTGCGGCCTGTGTGGCCGCATTTGGAGTCGCTGCGGCGGATTCAGTCGTGCCGCCCAATTGCTACAAGCGTGTGTTTGGGTCACTCTCGGGGCTCAGAGGGCCGAACCGCAGGCTGGGGCCAGCAGCCGAGCGGGGCCGTCCCCTTAACACTCACTCCAGGAGTAACACGGGGGCGTCCGTGCCGGCGCCTCGCCCGCGACCGCGCTCTCCTCAGTTGACGCGCTTCGGGCTCTCGTCTTCGCCCGGACGCCCTGTCCAGACAGCGTCTACGGCCGCGGCGATGCCCGCCGGTTCCGGCGTCTGGCGAGCGCTCCGCGCGTCGCGCCGATCCGCGGCGTCCGCCACCACCGTCGAGCTACCGGAGCGGAACACCAGCACGCCGCCGATCGCATCCGCGTCCGCTACGACCGTGGTTCCGGGCTTGATCTCGCCGCGCAGCAAGGCGCGAGCCAGCGGGTTTTCGACGAGCCGCTGGATGGTGCGCTTCAGCGGCCGCGCCCCGTAGGCCGGATCCGTACCTTCCCGCACGATCAGCGACCGTGCCGCCGGCGTCGTCTCGAGCACGATCTCCTGGCCCGCCAGCCGCCTCTGCAGGTCGGCCAGCAGCAGGTCGACGATGGCCGCCAGATCGAGGTCCGTCAGTGAGTGGAAGACGATCACTTCGTCGATCCGGTTGAGGAACTCGGGCCGGAACTGGATGCGCAGCGCCTCCGTCATCTGGCGCTTCATCTGCTCATATGCGGTCGCGTCGCCGGCGTCGCCTCGCTCGTTGAACGACGAGACGAATTGCGAACCGACGTTGCTGGTCATGATCAGGACCGTGTTCCGGAAGTCGACCGTTCGGCCCTGGCCGTCCGTCAGCCGTCCGTCGTCGAGGACCTGGAGGAGGATGTTGAAGACGTCCGAATGCGCCTTCTCGATCTCGTCGAGCAGGACGACCTGGTACGGCCGGCGCCGAATGGCTTCGGTCAGCTGGCCGCCTTCTTCGTAGCCCACGTATCCCGGAGGCGCGCCGACCAGCCGCGAGACGGAGAACTTCTCCATGTACTCGCTCATGTCGATGCGGACCATGGCCGCGTCGTCGTCGAACAGGAACTCCGCGAGAGCGCGCGCCAGCTCGGTCTTGCCCACGCCGGTGGGGCCGAGGAACAGGAACGAGCCGATCGGCCGTCGCGGATCCTTGAGCCCGGACCGCGCGCGGCGGACCGCGTCAGACACGGCCTGGATCGCTTCGTCCTGGCCGATCACGCGCTGGTGTAGACGCTCCTCCATGTTGACGAGCTTGGTCGTCTCGCCCTCGAGTAGCTTCATGACGGGCACGCCGGTCCAGGCTGCCACGATCTCGGCGATGTCGTCGGCGGTGACCTCTTCCTTGAGCAGCCGGTCGGGGCCCGAAAGTGCGGCGATGGCCGCTTCCTGCTCTTTCTGGCGCGTCTGAAGCTCGGGCAGGCGGCCGTACTTGAGTTGAGCGGCGGTGCCGTAGTCGGCTTCGCGCTCGGCTTGCTCGATTCGAACCTGGAGCGCTTCGATCTCGGCCTTGGTCGCGCGGACGGCCTGGAGGGCATCCTTCTCGCCCTGCCAGCGCTGCTTCATGCCCGTGGCCTCTTCGCCTGTCTCGGCCAGCTCGCGCTCGAGGATTTCGAGGCGGGCCTTCGAAGCGTCGTCGGTCTCCTTGCGCAGCGCCTCACGCTCGATCTCGAGCTGGATGCGCCGGCGTTCGAGCTCGTCTAGCTCGACCGGCATCGAATCGATCTCCATCCGCAGCCGGCTGGCCGCCTCGTCCATCAGATCGATGGCCTTGTCGGGCAGGAAGCGCTCGGTGATGTAGCGGTTCGAGAGCGTCGCGGCAGCGACCAGCGCGGAATCGGTGATGCGGATGCCGTGGTGGAGCTCGTACTTCTCGCGCAGACCGCGCAGGATCGAGATCGTCTCCTCGACCGTGGGCTGGTCCACGACGACCGGCTGGAAGCGTCGCTCCAGGGCCGCGTCCTTCTCGATGTGCTTGCGGTACTCGTCGAGCGTGGTGGCGCCGATGGTGTGCAGCTCGCCGCGCGCCAGCATCGGCTTGAGCAGGTTGGAAGCGTCCATTGCGCCTTCGGCGGCCCCCGCGCCGACGACGGTGTGGAGCTCGTCGATGAAGAGGATGATCTGGCCCTCGGAGTCCTTGATCTCCTTGAGCACGGCCTTGAGGCGCTCCTCGAACTCGCCGCGGAACTTGGCCCCGGCGATGAGCGAGCCCAGGTCGAGGGCGATGACCTTCTTGGACTTGAGCGTTTCGGGCACGTCGCCGCGCACGATGCGCTGGGCGAGGCCTTCGACCACGGCCGTCTTGCCCACGCCGGGCTCGCCGATCAGGACGGGGTTGTTCTTCGTCCGGCGGCTCAGGACCTGGATGATGCGGCGGATCTCCTCGTCGCGGCCGATGACCGGGTCGAGCTTGCCCGCTCGAGCCTCGGCGGTGAGGTCGCGACCGTACTTCTCGAGGGCCTGGTAAGTGGTCTCCGGGTTCTGGCTCGTGACCCGCTGGCCGCCGCGGACGCCCGCCAGCGACTGGAGGATCGCCTCTTTGTTCGCCCCGTGGCGATCCAGTAGTTGCTGGGCCTCGCCGCCGCCCTCCGCGATCGCGATCAGCAGGTGTTCCGTGGAGACGTACTCGTCGCGCAGTCGGCGTGCCTCTTCCCCAGCGCGCTCGATGGCGCGGCTGACCCGCTTGTCGGCCGTGAGCGAGCCGCCCTGGATCCTCGCCCGCCTGCCCAGGATCGCGGCCAGCTCTTCGCGGAAATCGGGCACGTCCACGCCGAGCCGCCGCAGCGTCTCCGCGGGAATGCCGTCGTCGGCCTCCACGAGCGCCGCGAGCAAATGCTCCGAATCGAGGATCGGGCTCTGGAGCTCCTCCGCGAGCTGCTGAGCGGCGACTATCGCTTCCTGGGCTTTCTGGGTAAATCGATCGAGGTTCATGGTATCTGGGTCCGGCGCGGGTTTGGCTGGATGACGAGCGACAGGAATTCCTGCGCGGCCTGCTTCTGCTTGCCCTCCAATTTGGGGGGCATGACGATCTTGACCCTCACGAACAAGTCGCCAGCGGTTTCGCCCTTGAGGCGAGGCATTCCCTTGCCGGCGAGGCGGAAGGTCTGGCCCTGCTGGGTGCCGGCCGGCACGGTGAGGATCACGCGACCGCCGAGCGTGTCGACGTCCACGTCGCCGCCGAGCAGCGCCTCCTGCAGGGTGATGGGCACTTCCCGGGTGAGGTCGGCACCGTTCCGAGTGAACACCGGGTGCGGCCGAACCTTCGTGATCAGGTAGACGTCGCCGGCCTTGCTGCCCGACCCGGCCTTGCCGGACAAGCGGATCTTGCTGCCCGTTTCGACGCCGCGCGGCACCTTGACCTCGAGGCGCTTGGCTCCGATCTGGACGAGCCGGGCCGAGCCGTTGAACGCTTCCTCGAGGCTCACGTCGATCTCGACGTCGATGTCGCCGTTGCGCCCGCGGCGTCCGTCCGCCGCTCCCTCGTCCTGCTGTCCATCGCCCCCGCCATCGAAACGGAGCTTGGATAGCAGGTCGTCGAGGCCTCCCCGACGCGAGGTGCGGCCGCGTGTCGAGGTGGTCGCGGGCTGGGTGCGCGTGACCCGTTCGGTGGTTGTCGCCGCCCCCGCCGCGGCCGCGGCCTCGCCGCCGAAGAACGTGCGGAAGAAGTCCGAGAAGTCCTCGGCTCCGCCGCCACGGAACTCGTAGCGGACGTTGCCCGCCTGGCCGGCCTGTGCGGCGTAGCCGGCGAAAGGCCCGCCCGGCCCGAAGGGATCGCCGTCGGCGTACGGGTTGCCGCCGCCGCTTCGGGCGTGCTGGCCCCAGTTCGCCCCGAGCAGGTCGTACTGCTGGCGCTTGGCAGGGTCCGTCAGGACCTCATTCGCCTCGTTGACTTCCTTGAACCGGCGCTCGGCGGTCTTGTCGTCGGGATGGCGGTCAGGGTGAAGCTCGCGCGCGAGGCGCCGGTAAGCTTTCTTGACTTCCGCGGGAGTGGCTTTGCGGTCCACTCCCAGCGTCTTGTAGTAGTCCTTGTATTCCATCTGACCCTCGCTCGGGCCTAAGTCGTGTCACTGTCGCCGCTTGAGCGGGACGGTGCTTGGTCGGGCTCCGGGCCCACCAACCAGGAAGCCGGCTTGCGCCGGCCGCCTGGTTCGCTGTTGCTTGTTCGATCGATTACGCCATCGCGGGCGGCTGATCGACCGAGGGCGGGAAGCTTCGACGGACTCGACCTTCCGGCTCCGGCTGCTTGTCGGGCTCGGCGTCGCTGCCGCCTTCGACCTTCGCCGGTTCGACCTTGAGCGCCGCCGGCTTTCGCCGGAGCGCCGCCTCGAGGACTTGTTCCATGTTGTCGACGAGGATGAGCTTGATCTGCTTGCGGATCTCTTCGGGGATGTCTCGCAGATCCTTCTCGTTCTTGTGGGGCAGGATCACGATCTTTGCGCCGGACAGGTGCGCCGCGAGGATCTTGCTCTTGAGCCCGCCGATCGGCAGAACGCGGCCGCGGAGAGTGATCTCGCCGGTCATCGCCACGTCCTTGTTGACGGGGATTCCCGTGAACGCGCTCACCATGGCCGTGGCCATCGTGATGCCCGCCGACGGGCCGTCCTTGGGGATGCCGCCGGCCGGCACGTGGATGTGGAGCGTGTTCTTCTCGAAGACCTCGCGCTTGATGCCGAGCTCCGCGGCGTGAGCGCGGATCCAGGACAGACCGGCCCTTGCGGACTCGCGCATCACCTCGCCGAGCTGGCCGGTGAGGATGAAGTCTTCCTTGCCTTCCATGGTCGTGACTTCGATGGCGATGACGTCGCCGCCGACTTCGGTCACCACCAGGCCGGTAGCAGCGCCGGTCTGATCCTCGGACTCGAGCTCGCCGTATTCGAAGCGCTGCGGCCCAAGGAACTCGGCGAGCTTCTTGAGGTCGACGGAGGTCTTGCGCTTGCGGCCTTCGGCAACGGAGCGCGCCACCTTGCGCATGACGTTGGCGATCTCTCGTTCGAGATTGCGGACGCCCGCCTCATGGGTATAGGAACGGACCAGCTCGACCATCGCCTCGTCGGTGATGGCGATGTGTTTGTCGGTCAGCCCGTGGTTCTTCATCTGCTTGGAAATGAGGAACCGCTTGCCGATCTCGATCTTCTCCTGCTCGGTGTAGCCGGGCAGCTGGACGACTTCCATGCGGTCGCGCAGAGGCGCTGGGATCGGGTCGAGCAGGTTGGCCGTGGTGATGAAGAGCACCTTGGACAGGTCGAACGGCACCTCGAGGTAGTTGTCCTGGAAGGTGTTGTTCTGCTCCGGGTCGAGGACTTCGAGCAGCGCGGAGCTCGGGTCGCCCCGGAAGTCCATGCCGATCTTGTCGACCTCGTCGAGCATGAAGACCGGGTTGTTCGAACCCGCGGTCTTGATGTTCTGCACGATCCGGCCGGGTAGCGCGCCGATGTAGGTGCGCCGGTGGCCGCGGATCTCGGCTTCGTCGTGGATGCCGCCGAGGCTCATGCGCACGAACTTGCGGCCCATGGCCCGAGCGATGCTCTTGCCGAGCGAAGTTTTGCCCACGCCGGGCGGTCCCACGAAGGCCAGGATCGGACTGCGGAGCGTTTCCGCGAGGCTTCGCACCGCGAGGTACTCGAGGATCCGATCCTTGATCTTCTCCAGGCCGTAGTGGTCCTCGTCGAGGATCTTGGCGGCTGACTTGATGTCCAGGTTGTCTGTCGTGGCAGTGGCCCAGGGCAGGGCGACGAGCCAATCGACGTAGGTCCGGATGACGCCGACTTCGGGGGAGGCCGACGGGATCCGGCTCATGCGGTCGACTTCTTTGAGTGCCCGCGTCTTGACGTCTTCGGGCATCCCGGCCGCTTCGACCTTCTCGCGAAGCTCGTTGATCTCGGCCTGCTGGGGATCTTCTTCGCCGAGCTCGCGCTGAATCGCCTTCAGCTGCTCGCGCAGGATGTACTCCCGCTGGGTCTTGTCCATCTCGGACTTGACCTCGGATTGGATCTTGCCCTTGAGCTCGAGGATCTCGATCTGCCGACCGAGGAAGTTCGAGACGAGCTTGAGCCGCTCTAGAACGTCGCTGGTCTGCAACAGTTCCATGCGCTGCTCGGTCGAGAGATCGGGGCTGTAGGCGACCATGTCGGCCAGGAGCCCGGGCTCGCTGATGTTGCGGGCGGCCACGGCCGCCTCGGGCGGGACCGGCGCGCCACTGGCGACGTACTGCTCGATCTGCGCCTGGACCGTCCGCATCAGGGCCTGGACCTCGATGCTGTCCGGCGTGACGTCGGGCATCTCTTCGACGGTGACCGTGATGTACGGCTCGGTCGAGCTGAAGCCGATCACCCGGAGCCGGGCCTGGCCCTGGACGATCGCCCGAACGGTCCCGTCCTGCAGTTGCACGACCTGGGCGATTCGAGCCAGTGTGCCCACGGAGTACAACTCGGACGGGTCGCCGATCTCCTCCTGCTCCGCCTTTCGCTGCGTTATGAGGGCAATCGGGCCATTGGCGGCGACGGCCGCGTTCAGGGCGGCCACGCTCTTGTCGCGGCCCACCTGAAGCGGGACGATCATCTCGGGGAAGATAACCGTCTCGCGCAGGGCGACCAGGGGCAGCTCGCGGGGTCCGGCTACGTGTATTTGCTGCTCCTCGCCCTGCTCGGACGGTCGATCAGTCATTGGGAAGCTCCTCGGGTCGTGGTCACGCGGGTGGCCACTATACGTGTGATCGGTCGCATGGCCGGCTGGCCGAACCTGTCAATCTGGCCGGCGAACCGGTCGTTGGCCTCGGGGGTTCGCCCGTCGGCATTGGTGGTTGTTTCGGTTGCTTCGGTTGCCCCGGCGTCTGCCGCGGCTTCCCTGGTTTCGGATTGCATGGCGGCCGCCGCGTTTCGAGCCACGGCTTCGTCGAAGAGCGCTTCCAGGAGCCGTGTGCCGAGGCGTTCCTCCAGCTCGAAAAGAAGCTTCACCCCTGCAAGGTTGACGCCTCTTTCCTGAGTCAGGCGCCTGATCCAAAGGATGCGCCGGATGTCGTTCTCGGAATAGAGCCTGATATTGGTAGGGGTTCGCGCGGGCGCCAGCAGCCCTTCGTCTTCGTAGATACGCAGGGTCCGCGGGTGCGCCTGAACCAGGCTGGCGGCAACGCTTATCACGAAGCAGGGACGCCCGGGATCTTGCTGGAAACGTCGATCCGACACTGGTGGCCTACTTTGCCTCGACCATGGCCGGTTCGGCATGCTGGCCGTCGCCGGCGCTGATCTTGATCTGTCGCGGCTTGACCTGCTCGGCCTTCGGGATGCGCAAGGTCAGCACGCCGTCCTCGAACGTGGCCGTGGCCTTGTCGGGCTCGAGCCCGTCGGGCAGCGTTAGCATCCGGCTGAAGCGGCCGCGGCGGATCTCCTTGAGAAGCACCGAGCCGTCCTTCGGGGCGCCGGCGGACGTGGTGTCGCCGGCGATCGTGAGCGCGTTGCCCTCGACCGTGATCTCGACCTCGTCGGGCTTCACGCCGGGGAGGATGGCCTCGACCACGATCTCGTCTTCGCCCGCGACGACGTCCATCGGCACGAGCTGTCCGTCGCCGAACTGCCAGGTCCCGGGGTTCACGAAACTCTCCTCGAAGAGGCGATCCATCGCCTGGCGGAGAGACAGCAGGTCGCCGAAGGGGCCTGAGCGGCGAATGATTGTCATGACGCACCTCCAACCGGCCGGGTTCTGATGATCTGGGGACCCACTGCAGGTCCTTCCGACCGCCCGAATGACGCAGGCAGACCATAGAACCTTATCAATGCCATTGTCAAGAGTGTTGCCGATTCCAGGCTCCCGCTTGAGCAAGCGAACTCCGCCGGCCAAGCTGGGTCCTATCACCGGCTGGGTCACTACCGGGCCCAGGCGCCGGACCGGGCGTCTCTCCCGCCGTCGGCGAATTGACATCCAGGCAACCTTGGGACTGCGCTAACCTGCTGACACGCGGCGTTGGGGTGCCGGAAGGAGGGGATCGGTGGTCGAGGGAGACAAGTCGGGGCAGGCTCCGAAGCCTCGCCCGGAGCCTGCGCGCGCAGGCTTGCTGCGGCCGTTGGCCGTCGTCGCGGTGGCGACTATCGCGCTCGTCTCCTCCGCGACCGCGGCCGTGTGGATCGCGCGCGACCCGGCGCCTCCCACCTACGCCACCGGCAGTCCCGAGGCCGCATACGCGAGCGTGGTCGACGCCATGCAGCGCCACGACCAGGCTGCGGCGATGAAGATGGTCTCCGCCCGGGGCCAGCTCGAGGGGATGGTCGTCGGCGAGCTCATGGCCTGTTCCAACGGCGACACTTGCACGCTCACGGTGAACGGTTCCCAGACCTCCGGCGACTCGACCACTCCCGACGTCACGATGCGAATGACGTTCGGCGCCGGCTTCGGGTCCTCGACTTACACGTCCTACCAAACGGTCGGGCTCATCCGCGTGGACGGCGTCTGGCAGATCGACACTCTGACCATTCGGGGCAAGTAGGTTCAGGAAGGGGAGAACCTCATGGCGACAGCAAAGCGGCTATACCTCTACATCGTCTCCGCCGTCGGGCTCGGCCTGGTCCTGGCCGCGGCGACGACCCTGCTCAGGCTCCTCCTCGACCAGCTGGGCATCCACCCGGTCGATCCGTTCGCCCTGCCGCCCTTCAACGGAGCTATTGACTTCGTCTCGCCGCCTGCGGACACAGTTCGAGAGTCGCTTTCAACCGCGGTAGGCCTGCTGGTAGTGGGTCTGCCGTTGCTGCTCATCCACTGGGGCCTCGTGGAACGGCTGGTTCGCGGCGATGGGGTCGAGGCGCAAGCCGAGCGGCAGTCGATCGTGCGCTCGTTCTTCTTCGCGGCCGTGCTCGGGACGCTGCTGGTCCTCGCCGCCACCTCGACGGTCGACGTGATCCGCGAAGGCCTGGCTCGGCCGCTCGGAGCGTTCGATCCGTATGCCCGAGTCGACGTCGCCGGTTCCGCCGCCTGGGCCGTGTCGTTCTGGGCGGCGTGGATCTACTTCGCGCGCGTCAGGGCACGAGATCTCCGCCAGGGCCCGACGATCCGCCGGGCAGCGGCGTGGATCTCCCGCTTCTATCTCTACGGGGCTGCCTTCGTCGGCCTCGTCGTCGCGGTGGTTTCCTTGACGGCGATCATCGGCACGTTCCTCGATCTGCTCGCCAGACCTGAGGGCATGGGCAACAGGTTCGGGGGCCAGGTCCTCGTCGCGGGCCTCACCGTCCCAACGGCCGCGTGGTGGGTCCGGCCCGTCCTCGCGGCAGCTGCCATGGCGGTGATCTGGGGCTACCTGTGGATCGGACACTGGCTTTACACCGATGGGCTCAACACTCGCGGCGACGAGCAGGGACAGGAGGAGCGAGCCTCCCGCGTCCGTATCGCGTTCTTCATCGGGCTCGTGGCGGTCGGCGTAGGTCTCACCGCCTCAGCCTTTGGACAAGGGATTGGGGCGCTCGTCGGCTAGGTCGTGTGGGCGCCCCGAAACTTCGACGCGCTGCCCCTTTGGCGCGACGCGATCGGCATACCGGTATCCGCCGCCCCGGCGATCGCCGTGTGGTGGTTCCATCGGCGGCGCGGCGCCAAAGACCGGGCCACGGCCGAAGGATTGGCTCTGGGTGCCGTCCGCCCGATGGACTACGTGACGGCCCTGATCGGTTTGAATTTCCTGACCGGAGGGCTCGTCGCCGTGTTGGGCGGCTGTTCCAACACGCCGCGGTAGCCGACCCGGGCTTCGTCGGCGTCCCATCCTGGCTCGCCGACTCGGCTCTCTACGTCGGCTTCGCGGCAGCCGGCCTGGCGGTCTGGCTGTGGCCGTGGCTGGCGATACAGCGGCGCCTGCAGCTCGATCGACCCAGCGAGGTGCGCTCCTCGTCTCGCCGCTACTTCCTGTTCTTCGTCGTCGGCGCTTCTGTCGTCGCCGGGACCTACAGTCTGGCGATCATCGTTTCGCAGGCTGTCCGCGTTGCGGTGGGTCTGGATTCGTCCGCGTTCGGCTACACCGTCAGCTATCCGCTCGCCTTCCTGGCGGTCGCGGCGGTGGTGCTCGTCTTCCACGCTATGGTCTTGCGGCGCGACATGGCGCTCGGGACGGAGTCGCCCGCCGAGGCCGTCGCGGCCCTAGGGCCGGTCGAACCGGTCGAACTGGCCGAGCCGGCCCAGGCGCGTGAACCGGTCGAGGGCCCCGAGAGGCGGCGCAACTCGCGCTCGGATCGAACCGCGAGCTGGTCATCGTCGGGCCCGAAGGCGCCGACCTGGACGCGTTGCGCGCGACGCTCGCGGCCACTCTTCCGGCGGGCTATTCGCTGGCGGTCCGCCCGGCCGGGGAGGCTCCGGCGTCCTAGTTCCCCACGGCCCGAGAGGGACGAACTAGACGCCGCCGGACGAGCTAGACCGCAGCTTCGGACTCGCCCGTCAGGATCCGCGGTAGCTCCGATTCGCGACCGGCCCTGGCTTTGCGCGCGGCCACCGCCGGCCAGCGGACGATCGTTGCCCCTGGACCGTCGTAGGCGACGGCGAAATCGCCCGACGCCAGCAGCGAGTGCCGGAGCGCGGTGCAGCAATCGTTCGGCGACCCGGCCCCGAGAAGCGGACCCTTGGGCAGAAGGACGTATTGCGGCGCACCGCCGCGATCGGAAGCCCATGCCAGGAGGCACTCCGCCGTGTCCGATGCGCACGCCTGCAGAGCCACGTTGTCTTTGTATGTCGAGCGCCACTTCTCGGCGCCGAGCCACTCGACGCCCTGCGGGGTAGCCACGCTCATACGGGACGTCAGTGCCGGGAACCACTCCTGGCTGCCATCGGTTCCCGCTGGGCTGCCCGTGATGATCGCGAAGCTCGCGGCCGCCGGCGTGTTGTCGGAGACCCATTGGTACGCTTCGCGGGTCGCGGCGGGCAGTGCATGCTCGGGGGAAACCGCCGCCAGGTCGAAGACCAGGCTCCCGAACGTCGCGATGCAGAGGATGCCGAGCAAGCCGTCCCGAAGGGCCGTACTCCGCCAGAGCTCGCCGGGCATGAGGTCGCGCCCGTAGTCGGAGACACGCACGAACGCGGGCATCACTACGTCCGCCAGGCCGTAGCCCGCGGCCAGGCAGAGCGGAACCATCGCATACATGGTCCCGAGGCGTTCGTCGACGAGCAGCTCGACGGCCAGCCAGACCGGGAGCAGCCAGCTACGTCGATTGAGACATAGCAGCAAGCCCAGGAACCCCGTGGCCTCGACGATCGGAAGAAAGACCTCCCCGGTCGTGGAGAAAGACAACAGCTCGAGGAAGCCACGGAGTGCCACGACCGCCGGACCATCGAGCGACCCGGCTGAAACCAGCCCGGTGGGCCCGAGCCGGACCGCGACGATCGCCCACCAGGGCGCCGAGACGATGCCCATCCCGATCAGGATGCGCAAGGGGCGGCCCAGCGTTCGCGCCTGCAGCCCAAGCAGCACGACCGCTAGGACCGCGAAGAGCGCCGCGTTCGGATGCGAGGCGACGGCCAGTCCCCCCGCCAGCATCGCCAGCGCTCCCTGCGAGGTGCGGCCGTCCCCGAGGTACCGAACCGTCCAGCCCGCGGCGAGCAACGCGAGCAGCAACCCGAGACCGCGGGTTACGCCGCCGCCTTCGATGACCCACATGTACGATTGCGGGGCCACAGCGAACGCAGCCGTGGCCACGAGGGCGTGGAATCGAGTCGGCAGTAGCTGCCGGGCCAGGAAGAACATCGCCGCTACGCTCGCAAGGCTCAGTGCGAGCGGCAGCCACACGAACAGATCGATCAATCGAACCGGAAGCGCCAGGTGCAAGAACGCGACCAGGTAGATCCCGAGCGGCGGATAGGCGAACGGAATGTCCGCGCCGTTGTATGAAGTTGTCGCCGGCATGAGGAAGGAATTCGCCTGCAGATCGCGGGCCATTGAGTAGAAGAGCCCGCCGTCGTTGAGGGGAAAGCCGCCCGATCCCAAGATCGGGATGCCGCGGACGAGGACCGCCGCAAGACCAACCGCGAACGCGGGCACGATCGCCGCGGCGGATGCTCTAGCCCGCGGTCGGGCATCGCCGGCGCCTTCGCCTGCGGCACTAGGCCCCTCGCCGCGCAGCCGTCCGAGACGCAGCAGATCGAGACCGCGCATCGAGGAACCCCCTTGTCTATGCCCTGGCAGATGGTACCGCAGGGATTATCGCAAAACCGACCGTGGCAACCTGGGATTCCGCGCGCACAGCCGATCGGTCATATCCTCGGGCGCGGCGGACCCGCGCCGACTTCCGAGCGCCGAGATCGACAGCACCGAGATCGATGAGCTAGACGGCGGCTTCCGACTCACCGAGCAGGATCCGGTGCAGCTCCGACTCGCATTCCGTGCGGCCGATGCCGATGACCTTGTCGCCGACGCGCAATTCCGTATCGGAGCGAACCGATAGGGCGCGTTCCTCGCGAATGATCGCGAATACCGAGCAACCGTCCGGCAGCTGCAGGTTGCCCGCCATCTGGCCGACCACCGGCGAGCCGTCGCGCAGTTGGGCTTCCACGAGCTCGAGTTCGCCACCGCCCAGGACGGCAAGGTGGAGAAGCTCGTGGACGGGAATGTCCGCCTCGATGGAGCCCAGGATCATGCGGGTCGGGGAAACGATCTCGTCGACGCCGAGATGCTTGAACAGGCTCTCGTTCTTGGGGTTGTTGACCCGGGCGATCGTCCGCGGCACGTCGAAGTGATGCTTGGCCATCTGGCAGATGACGAGGTTGTCCTCGTCGTCGCCGGTGACCGCCGCGACTATGTCGGCCCGGTTCGCGCCGGCCTGGCCCAGGTACTTGCCCTCGCAGCCGTCATGCGGGATGACGATCGAGCCGATCTCCTCGGTGATCTGCGCGGCGCGGGCCCGATCGCGCTCCATGAGCGCAACCTCGTGGCCGGATTGGATGAGCTCGCGGGCCAGGAAGTAACCGACCTTGCCGCCGCCGACGACGATGACGAACACGTCTTCCTCCTACCCTCTCAGCCGCGCCAGCGCCGGAAGCCGGATCGCCGCGCGCGGGCAGTCTCGGGTTCGCCCGGGGCGCTCTTGGGGTCGTTCTTTGGGACGCCGGGCGCGCTGCCGGCGGTCGAGCCGCGACCGCCCGGGACGACGCGAGCAGGCTGCGCCGTTACACCCTCGCCTTCGACTGCTGCGAAGGGCTCGTTCCTGGCCACAGGCAAGCCCGTCGCCGTGGGATGCGGATGCTCGCGCGCCGGGCTCGTGGGGATGTCGATGCCGGGGCCGGTCTGCATCGGCAGATTCACGAACGACGCGACGGTGTCCACCATCAAGTTCGTGCGGCAAAGGGTTACCAGGCCGAGCTCGGCATAAGCGGCCGCACGAACCGGGTCGTTGATCTTGGCTATCACTTGCGGTATCGCAAATGACTCCGTTGCCACCTGGGCGGCCATGACGTTGCGGTTGTCGCCTTCGGTCAGCGACAGGAAGATGTCCGCACCTTCGGCCCCCGAGAGCCGCAAAACTTCTTCGTCCGTGCCGTCGCCGCGGATGGCGGCGCCTTTGAACGTCTCCGGCAGGCGGTCGAACGCGGCGGTCCGGACGTCGAAGATGATGACCTCATGACCCGCCGCGTCGAGGTTCTCGGCGAGCGTGGAACCGACCCGACCGCAGCCCACGATCACGATCTTCATTGAGACTCCTCGCCCATAGGCTCACGCACCACCCACACGGCGCAGGGTGCGTTCTTCAAGGCATAGGTAACGGCGCGCCCGATGGCGAAGTCACCGCCGAACCGGGTCCGATAGGGCAGGCCCAGGATCAGCAGGTCTGCGTCGCGAGCGGCCGCTTCATCCACGATCGCCGCGCCCACGTCTCGAGCCTGGACGAGGACCGAATCGAGTTTGAAGTGGAGCAATTCGGCGATTCCCTCGGCCGCATCCAGGACGCGCTGGGCTTCTTCCGAGCGCTCGGCCACGTCCGCGTCGAGCGGCTGCGTCCAGTCGAGCTCTACCACGTGCACCGCGATCAACTCGCCGTGCGCGGGGCGGGCAAGATCGCAGGCCAGACGGACCATGGAGGCGTCGACCGAACCGCCGCTCAGTGCGATGACGGCGCGTCGGAAGACGGGTGTACTCGCCTCGGGCACCGGACCTCCGTTCTCGTCCTGTCGGCATTTGCGGCAGCGGCGGCATCCGCCGAGGAACGATACCACCGGCCCGCGCAACGTAGGGGCCGAAGGTCAGCTGGCGGCGGTAATCGGTGCGGAGGGTTTCCGCCGTTCGGCCTTCGGTATCAGCCGTTCGGCCCGGATCCGGGTGGGACGGCGCGACGAGGGCCGCACACTTCGGCCGGCCGCGGGCTTGCGTGGTCAGTTGGTGGCTCGGCCGTTGTCCTCCGGCAGCAGCTCGCCGGCCGGCTCGACGCCCGGCCCTTGGGCGCGAGGTTCATCTCGCCGGTAAGGGACGTTGATCACCACCGTGTGAGGTCGCCCCAATAGCGCCGAGCGGAGCTGCTTTGCCGCCTGATTGTAGAGCAACCGCTCCCACCAGCTGCGAGCCACGTACTCCGGGATCAGGACGAACGTGATCGGGTCCTCCTGACCCGAGGGCCAGGATCGATCGAGCACGTCCAGATACGCCACCACGGGCGCGATGAGAGCTCGGTAGGGCGACTCGACCAGGACGAGCGGCACGTCTGGCACCGCCTGCGCCCAGAGCTGGCGGACGTGGTCGCTCTTCTGGGGATCGTCCGAGATGTACACGGCGCGAACGTCCGTCGTGATCGACCGAGCCACGTTCAGCGCCTGCACCACCGCCCGGTTGACGCCGGGAATCGGGATCACGACGCGGTTGTGGCGGTGCGGCTGGGGAACGGCCGCGCCTGGGCGCATCTGCAGCTGGCGGGCGGAAGAGGCGTACTGATGGCGGATGAACATCATCATGGCGATCAGGATGGGGATGAAGATGAGGACCATCCAGGCGCCGTTGAAGAACTTCTCGTAGGCCACGACGAGGAAGACCACGCCGGTAAGGACGGCGCCAAAGCCGTTGACCAGGCTCCGCCACGCCCAGCCGGAGCTTCTCTCCTTGCGCCAATGGATCACCATGCCGGCCTGCGACAGGGTGAAGCAGATGAACACGCCCACCGAGTAGAGCGGAATGAGCGCGTCGACCGAGGCATTGAAGGCATAGAGCATGCCAATGGCGACGGCCGCCAGAACCACGATGCCCCACGAGAAAGCGAGCCTGTCTCCGCGGAAGGCGAACTGGCGAGGCATGTTGTCGTCCTGGGCCAGGATGGCCGCCAGGCGCGGGAAGGCGTTAAAGCTGGTGTTGCAGGCGAGGAAGAGGATCATCGCGGCGCTGATCTGCAGCAGGATGAACAAGAAGCCGCCGCCGAAGACGGCGCTGCCGACCTGGCCCAGCACGGTGGGGCCCTGGGCCGTCGTCGCCATGACGCCGTACTGCATGCCCACGAAGGTGAGCCCGATGAAGATCGTGCCGAGCAGCATGGCCATGATGATCAGTGTGTTGGCGGCATTCTTGGCCTCGGGCGGCTTGAACGCGGGGACGCCGTTGGCGATGGCCTCGACGCCGGTCAGGGCCACCGAACCCCCGGCGAAGGCTTTGAGGAGCAGCAGAACGGTGAAGGCCTGAGTGCCCGGATCCTCCGCGAACGGCGGTGCCGCGAGGTGATGGGCCGACCCCATCGCCGTATGCGCCAGACCGACGCCGATCGCGAGCAGGGCCATTCCAACGAAGAGATACGTGGGGATGGCGAAGATGTTGCCCGACTCCCGGATCCCGCGAAGGTTGGCCGCCGTTACCAGGATGATCACGAGCGCTCCCAGCTCGACCTTGTACGGCGCGATCCCCTCGAAGGCGGTCGCCAGGTTGGCCAGGGCGGAGGCGCTCGAGACGGCGACGGTCATGACGTAGTCGACCATCAGAGCCGCGGCGGCGATCAGACCGAAGTTGGGCCCGAGGTTCTCCCGGGCGACTACGTAGGCGCCGCCCCCCGATGGGTAGCCCCGGCACACCTGCCGGTAGCTGAAGGCCACGATCGTCAGCATCAGGGCGATCGCGCCCGCGACCCAGATCGACCAGGTCATCCAGGCCAGCCCGGCCAGGACGAGCACGCGCAGGATTTCGTCGGTCGCGTAGGCGGAGGACGAGATCGCGTCCGAGCTGAAGATGGGCAACGCCAGCTTCTTCGACAGGCGCTCACCGATCTCCTGGGCGTTGGTCAGCGGCTTTCCGAAGACGAGCGCCCTGACGCGGGCTGCGCGGCGGCCGAAGACGGTGGTAGGCGCGCTCGCGGCGGCCTTGGCGACCATTACGCCGGGGCCCGCGTACCGGAAGAATGCCGAGTGGGGTCGGTCCACCACGACGCGACGGTCGCCTAACTTGCGGCCGTGGAGGGACGGGCGAGGAGCGGTCATCGAGTGGTGGTTCCTCTGCGTCTGTGCGACGGTTCCGGGCCGGTCTCTGTGGCCGGCCGCGTCGCTGCCCCAACCGGCTACATACCGCGCCCGAGAGCGTCGTGTCGCTGAACCGGGCTAGGCTAGCACGTCGGCGGTTCACGCTGAGGCTCCCCGGGCCGCGGCGATCTCACATGCCGAAGGCGAGCCGGAGCGCCAGGTTTGGCGGCAGGCCGGCCGCCAGGATCGCCTTTTGCGTGGCCGCCAGGTCGTAGTGGACGCGGTGCCAGGTGATGGTTCCCGCCTGAGTGTCGATCAGGATGTAGCTTGCCCTTGGATCGCCATCTCGCGGCTGGCCGACGCTGCCGGGGTTGACGATCAAGCGCCGCTCGTCGATGGTCAAGCGGCCGTCCCCACCGATACGCACGGGCTGCATGCGTGTGGGCTCCGTCGCCGCGCCTCCGGAGCGCTCCCGCGCTTCGCGAAAGACACGCGGCACGTGCGTGTGGCCGACCAGGCAATAGGGCGTGTCGAAAGCGGGCAGATTCCGCCCCGCCGCGGCCGCCGAGTCCAGGTACTCCCAGATAGGGTCGCTCGGGCTGCCGTGGGCCAGCGTGAAATCGGAGCCGTCCGGCACGGTGGTCTCCGGCAGGCCCGCCAGGTAGAGCCGCGTGCGTTCGTCTATGCGGGTTCGCGTCCACTCCATGGCCCGATACCCGTCCGGGTTGAAGAACTCGATGCTCTCGCCGCCACCGGCCGCGTCGTCGTGGTTGCCCCTCACCCCGATGGCACCGGCCTCGCGCAGCCGATCCACGACTGCCTCGGGCGCCGGACCGTAACCCACGACGTCGCCCAGATGCCAGACGCCGTCCACCGAGCCAAGAGCGGCGAGAACGGCCTCGAGTGCCTCGAGGTTGGAGTGGATGTCAGACAGTACGGCGATCCGCATGCACACCTCAGCCCGCGCGTCCCGGTCCCCCGGCTGCCGCGCGACCGAGCGGCCGGCTCCGTCGAGTGGCGGGATCGCGCGGGAATTCGGATGGAGTTTGGGCCACCTTCTCGACCACGAGGAGAACGTGGTCTTCGAGCCCGGGCACCGCCACGGACTCGCGTGCCGCCACGCGTCCTCCCAGAGACGGCAGCGCGCGCTCGGCGTCGTCGAGCTCGCCGTCCTGCGTGGACTTCTTCCAGGCCACGAGCGCTCCCCCGACCACCAGCAACGGCAGGCTCAGCTCGGCGAGCTCGGTCAGATCGCTCACGGCACGGGCAACCACGGCCGGCCAGCGGCCCCGATTGTGGGGATCTGCGGCGAGTGTCTCGGCCCGCGTCGCCGCCACTCGGACGCGATCCGAAAGGCCCAGGCCTTCCGCGACCACCGCCAGAAAGCGCGCCTTCTTGCCGATAGATTCGACCAGCAGCGCTCGCGTAGCCGGCAGCGTTATCGCAAGAGGCAGTCCCGGATAGCCGCTGCCGCTTCCCAGGTCCAGGAACTCCGTGACGCCCGCGCGGCGGAGGATCGGCAGGGCGGTGAGGCTATCGAGGACGTGCTCGCGCGCCATCGCCGCGGGATCGCGAATGCCGCTGAGATTGATTGCCGCATTCCAGGCCACGAGCAACCGGACGTGCTCGTCGAGCGCCTCGAGCTGCGCGTCGGAGAAGTTCGCCCCGCGGATAGCCGGCAGACCCAGCCTAAGGGTATCGCGGTAAGCAGCGGGGAGAGGCGGCAGGCCCTCGAGACGCGTCGGGAGCGGCTCGCGCACCGGATATGGCGCCGTTTCCAGGCGCCAAAGCTTTCCGGCCGTACCGCTCCCGGCGTCGGCTTTTCTCGCACCCGGCGCCCCTCGGTCTTCCGCCACTCGTCCGGTCTCCGGTCGGGTTTCCCCTGGCCCCTCGCGAGCAACGTTACCCATCGGTTCGCAACTGCGGTGCGGAGGTCGGAAGGTACCCGCGGTGGGGCGCCCTGTCAACGGCCTTATCCACCGAATCGGAGCAGTCATCCACGATTGGGGATAACTCGCGCCGCAGCGCTTCCCCAGGGTGGGGTGTCGTGGAATACACCCTGCCCGTCCGGCTAGACGCGAGGGGTGCGAACGGGCTTGCCGAGCGTACGGCGGACCACGTCGAGGACTTCCTCGATGTACCGGTCGGCGTCGCCGTGCTCGGCGGCCGTCCTCACGCAGCCCTGGACGTGGTCCTCGAGGATGAGCAGCGCGACCGAATCGACAGCCGCACGCAGCGCCGCCGTCTGCTGCAGGATGTCGACGCAGTATTCGTGCCGTTCGATCATCTTCTCGATGCCGCGGACCTGGCCTTCGATCCGCCGCAGCCTGCGGACCAGCGTCGCCTGGTCGCGCGAGTAGGAGTGCCGAAAGGTCGTGTCCGAATTCTCGGCATCTCCGACCGGGCGGGTGGGCACGAGGGGAATAGCCGCGGTAGTCGGGCTCGGAGCCTGCCCCGAGGGTGACGTGCCCGGCATGCCGACTCCGTCGTTGGTTCGCAAGTGGTCCTCGACTTTCGATCTACGCCGACGCCTGGTTCGTCGTCTCCGTCGCCAGATGATACCCCCGGGGAGTATTCGCGGCAACGACGCCGGGCCGCCGGCGGTTCTTCTCGCTCGCCGTCTGGGCGGCCCGAACCCGCTGGAGCGGATAGACTTGCCAGGTGGATCCGCGAGAGCGTTTGCGCCTGGCCTGCCCGGGGCCGGTTGTGCCCGCCGCACCCACTCGAGGCCGCGATGAGCGCCCCTGAGACGCCCTATCCATCGCATCAGGATCGCGGGTTCGCCCACGCCAGCGAAGCGGAGTTCGCCCGAATCCTGGACTTCTACGAGGTGCGCTGGGAATACGAGCCGCAGGTATTCCCGATCCTGTGGGACCTCGCAGGCAGTGTCTTGGAGAGCTTCGCTCCGGATTTCTACCTGCCCGACATAGACCTTTTCGTCGAGATGACGACGCTCCAGCAGCGGCTCGTTCGCAAGAAGAACCGCAAGGTCCGCCGCCTTCGAGAGCTATACCCGGGCATTCGGATAAAGCTCTTCTACGCCAGGGATTTCCGGGCGCTGATGCTCAAGTACGGGCGGTCCGCTCTCGTCGCAGAGCTGAGCGGCACCGTCGGGCAGGTCGGCCCGCGACAGGAGGCCGAGGCCACACTGGAAGCCTCGCCCGATGCCACAATCGAAACGTCCCCCGTCAACGGCGAGCGGCGCTCGCGCACTGCCCGCCGCCGCGCCGGTCGCAAGGCCGCCGCCCACGCCGCCGAGTCCCCGACCAGTTGATGCCAGAGGTAGCGATGAAACACTCTCATGACCTTCATGCGGACGTCGCGGAAGTGCTGCTGTCCGAGGACCAGATCCGGGCCAAAGTGGCCGAGCTCGGGCAGAGGATCACCGCCGACTATGCCGGCAGCGAAGTCACGCTCGTCAGCGTGCTCAAGGGTTCGCTGCCCTTCATGGCCGACCTGATGCGGCAGATCGACCTGCCCCTTCGGATCGACCTGATGGAGGTTTCGAGCTACGGCGGGGCCGCGATCGAGTCGTCCGGATTGGTCAGGATCCTGAAGGACCTGAGCGCTCCCATCGACGACCGCCACGTCCTGCTGGTCGAAGACATCATCGACACGGGGCTGACGCTGAACTACCTGTTGCGCTACCTGCGGGGCAAGAATCCCCGCTCGATCAAGGTCTGCTCGTTGCTCGACAAGCCGGCCCGACGTTTGGTGGAAATCCCGCTCGACTACGTCGGGTTCGAGATCCCGGACGCCTTCGTGGTGGGGTATGGTCTCGACTACGGCGAGGTCTACCGTAACCTGCGCTTCGTGGGCGTCCTTCGCCCCGAGGCTTACGAGTCTTAAGAGGCGCCTCGATGAATCCGAGCACGTCCGGCCGCGGCCGCCTGGTCGTCGCAGCAGGCGCGATCCTCCTCATCGTCGCCTGCTTTCTGCAGTGGTGGCAGACCGACACCGCCGGGCCGGGTCTGCCCGAATTGAAGGACATCGGGATCTCGGACGGGCGCGTTCTTCTGATCTTCCTTGCGGCCGCCGCGAGCTTGTTCCTGCTCACGCTCCCGATGGCGTCCGAGGCGCCGGTCGCGATCGACCACCCACTCTCGTTCGTCGTGCTCTTCTTCGTTGCCGCTGCCGGGTTCGTACTGCGACTGATCTCATTCGTCCAGCAGTCGTCCGTCTTCCCGTTTCCACCACTCAAGGGTCCCGGCTTCTGGGTGGCCGCGCTGGGCCTTCTGATACTCGCCCGGGGAGTCTTCGAGGTCGTAGACTCCCGCCGCGCCTAGTAGCGCCAACGCTCGTCGGTTGATCGCGATTCTGCCGATCGCGTATAGTGGATAACGGCGAGCCAAACGCAAAAGCGCGGCCGCCAATCGATCTGGCGTGGCTGTCGAGCGGAATTCCGCTCGCCACCCCGAGAGCGCCCGGCACCACAGCAAGCGACCGTCTCTAGTTTTTGTCAGTCGCGGCAGTGTGATCGCCCTCTCGTTTCGAGGTTCGTCCGTTCGAGTGGAGTACCTGGTCAGACAGGCCCGTATAACCGACATAGACCGGTTGTCCGCGCTATGCGCGGAAAACGGGGTTGCTCCGGCATTGGTTTCTCCGATCGACGCGACGGGTCTGCTCCGTCAGCTCGTGTACATACCGAACGCGAGCGTTCTGATTGCCGAGGTTGGTCGCCAGATGGCTGGCGGCGCCATTCTCGCCCTTAGGCCGTCGGTTCAATCCGGCGGGTTCGTCGGCACGATTGACGTGCTGGTCGTCGGGCGAGGTTATGACACTGAAGAAGTGGCCGACGCGCTCATCGACGAGATGCTCCGTTCAGCACGCAACAAGGGTTGCGTCATGGTCGAAGTCATGTTGGCGAAGGATGCCGCGCTACGCGCGTGCTGGCAGCGCCACAGCTTCACGGAGGCGGCAACTCACATCTATCGCGTAGCAGTCGCGGATAGGGCTCCGGCTGCACGCTAAATAACCCCTGTCGCGGCCGAGCAGCCAGAGTGCGCCGGCGCCACAGGCTCAACGGCCGCCGGCTGGGAGTCGGAGGCCATTCGACCAAGGAGTCTCTAGTGAGCAAGAACGTCGCCGTCTTCGTAGACGTGGCGAACATCTTTTACGCAGCAAAGGCGGCAGGCGCGGATATCGACTACGTCACGCTGCTCAAGGCGGCGGTCGCCGGACGCGATTTCGTCCGCGCCTATGCCTACACCGGTCTCGATCCCGAGAACGAGAACCAGCGCAACTTCCACTCATTCCTGGCTCGCAACAACTACAAGGTCGTGAGCAAGGACATTCGCAAGTACGGCGACGGCAAGGTCAAGGCCAACCTCGACATCGAGCTCGTCGTCGACATGATGAAGACGGCCCGAAACCTGGACGTGGCCGTGGTCGTGAGCGGCGACGGCGACTTTGCCCCCGCCATTCGCGCGGTCCAGGAGATGGGCGTCCGCGTCGAGGTCATCAGCTTCCGCGGCAACACCAGCTCGGACCTGATCGAGGTCGCCGACGTCTTCACCGATATCACGCAGGTCGCCAGGGTCGACCGCGACTCCTCGCGCTCCGGCCGTCGTGTCGCCGGCGACGAGGAAGACCTGTCGATGACGGAAGTCCCGGACAAGCTGACCGAGGGCCGAGGCGGACGCCGCGGTCGAGGTCGCGGTCGAGACAGCGCCCGCACCCCCGATGTGGCCGCCGTTTCGGCCGGCTCCGTAGAACGAGACGGCCGTGGCGGTCGGATGGGCAGTCGCGGTACCGGCGGACGCATTGCAGCGTCTGCGGCCGGACCGTCGGCCGGACCGTCGGCCGGACCGTCGGCCGGACCGTCGGCCGGACCGTCGGCGGGGCACTTCGTGGCCATGCCCGGCGAGAAACTGTCACGGGTCCAGCCGGTCGACGCCGACGGGATCGAGGAGGCCGGCGAAGAGCCGGAAGGGCTCGTCGAAGGCCTCGACGTCGAGGCGGGCGCGTCCGAGCAAGCCAGCGACGGGACCGGACGGCGGCGCCGCCGGCGCGGGGGACGCGGCCGCGGACACGGCGCGCGAACTCCCGAAGAGGCCCTTGCCGAAGGTGGGATCGAAGAGCTCGCCGACGAGCCTGAAGAGGCCGAGGCCGCACCTTCAGCTGCCCCGGCTCCCCGGCCGAACCAGTTCGGCTCCGTCTGGGATTCGCAGATCGGGATGGCCGGACGGCCCGCCCGGCTGGCCCCGATCCCTGCCGACGAGGACGATTTCGCCGAGCCGGAAATCCCCGAGTACCTGCTTGCAGAGCGACGGCGGAGCGGTGGCGGCGGCGCCGGCCGCGGTCGCAACCAGGGCGGGCGTGGCGGCGCGCGCAGCGCTTATGCGTCGGCTGTGGATCGGGAGCGTTACGGCGGCGGTCGGTCTTCGAGCCGCTATCCCGAGCCTGCGCGGCAGTCGCAGCCCCAGGCCCAGCCTCCGCAGCGGAGGCGTGACGAACGTCCCGCCCGTCCGGTCCAGCAGCCGCAGCAGCACCGGGGCCAGCCTCGGGGCGGCGGTCGCGAATCGAATGAACCGTGGAGCGAGGTCCCGCCGGAGCTCGAGGAGCTGCTACGCGCCCAGCTGGCTACCAAGCTGAGCAAGCCGGCCGCCGAGCAGCCCGTAGGAAGCCCTGCCGAAGGAGCCACTGAGGCTCCCGCGCCCACGGCCGAAGCCGAAGCTACCGTCAAGCCGGCCGCGCGCCGGGGTGGTCGCCGCAAGGCCGAAGCCGCTCCCGAGCAGCGCCAGGTCGCCGAGGCGGCCCAGTCTCCGGCAGTTGCCGAAGCCACGGCCGACGCGGCCGTCCCGGCAGCGAAGCCGGCGACCCGCAGCCGCCGCAAGCCGGCAACCGCCGCAACCGGCGCAGCCGCCGATACCGTGTCTCCCGTCGAGGCGCCCGCTCAGAGCGCCGAGCCGGCCGCACCGGCAGAATCGGCCGCGCCCAAGCGCCGGGCTCCCGCCCGCCGCAAGCCGGCAAGCAGCGAGCCAGCCAGCACGGAACCCGCCGGCGAGTAGCCGCCCTCCAGCCAGGCAGCCCTCGGGCCCGCGCCCGTTTCGAGGCAGGTGCCGATGGAACATGTTGTGACCCGCGGTCAGCCACGAGCGCTGGCCGCAGTCCGCTCCATGGTCCTGGGTCCGGCTCCGCATGCCGTGCTCTTCGTAGGGCCGCCGTCGAGCGGCAAGACCACGCTTGCCATGGACCTCGCCGCGGGGCTGCTTTGTCTCGATCCTGACCCGGCTGCGCGACCCTGCCGCACCTGCCGGGGATGCCACCAGGTCGCGTCGGGCAATCACCCCGACCTCCACAGGCTCGCGCCCGACGGTCCGGGCGGCCAGGTCCGCATCGGTAAGGCGACCGACCCGGAGCCCGGAACGGTCCGCCACCTCATCGGCGAGCTCGCGCTGCTTCCCGTCGAGGGAGGGGCCCGGGTTGCGCTCGTGGAGCAAGCTCACCGGCTCAACGAGGACGCTCAGAACGCGCTCCTCAAGATGCTCGAGGAGCCGCCCCAGGGCGTGACGATCGTCCTCTGCGCCGACGACGAAGACTGCCTCCTGCCGACCGTCCGGTCGCGCTGCACGCGAGTTCGTCTCGGGCCGGTCGCCGGCCGCGAGATAGAGCGCTGGCTTGGCGAGCTTGGTGCGGCCGACGCGCCCCAGGCCGCGCGGCTGGCGCGCCTGTCCGAGGGATCGCCCGGCCTGGCACTTGCCTATGCGCGCTCGCCCGATGCGGGCCGTTTGCGCGGCGAAATCGCACGCGGCCTGCTTGACATGTTCACCGCCGGTCCTCAAGTCCGGCTGGCCGCGATTCGGAGCCTCGTGGGCTCCGCGGCCGCGCTCGACGCAGCCCTCGAGGCGGGGCGCCGGGGCGGTGCGACGGCTTCCGACACGAGTCCCGCCGCTCCCCGGAGACGTGGGGCCCGCGCCTCCGTCCAGACCGGTCCGGTCGCCGGGCCCGCTGCGGGCGCCCCCGAAGCCGAAGATACCGCGGCGACCGGGCGCGTCTCCGCCTCCGACCGTCGCTCCGCGGCAGTGACGCTCGTCGGGATCTGGGCCTCCGTCGCCCGGGACGTGGCAATCGCGGGCCTGGGCGCCGGCAGTCAGGTGGGGGACCCCGAGCTCATCGAAGAGTTCCGAGCGGCGGCGCAGCGCCTGCCGGTCGAGGCGCTTCCGAGTTTCCTGGCGCGACTCACCGAAGCCGGGGCGCAGCTCGATGAGAACGTCAATCCCGAGCTTGAGCTGGACGTTCTGGCGCTGGCCTGGCCGAAAGGTGGGGGCGGCGCGGCCGGGGTCGCTCGGCCGGAGGCCGCCGGCGCCGCTTCGCGGCAAGCCGCGGGCTCGGCGTCGCCGGGCCCCTTGGGACCACGGCAATGAACGCCGGCGAGCTCGCCCGCCTCGAAGCGACCGTGAAGGGCCGAGTTCACGGCGTCGGGTTCCGCTACTTCGTGGTCACGCGGGCCAATCACCTGGGGCTGACCGGTTTCGTGGCCAACGCCCAGGACGGCAGCCTTCATTGCGTCGCCGAGGGCCCGCGCGCCGACCTGGAGCACCTGCTGGAACTGCTACGTGAAGGACCCGCTTCGGCGATCGTCGAGTACGTGAGCGAGGACTGGCTGCCGTACACGGGTCACTGGGGCAGCTTCTCCATCGAGTCGTCCGGCCACCGCGGCGACTGACCGGGCGATCCCGCTACGGCAGGGCGCGCAGGCTGCCGCCGTCGATCGAGACGAAAGTGCCCGTTTGATAGCGAGCCGGGTCCGAGCACAGCCATGCGACGTAGGCTCCGAGCTCGTCGGGCTTGCCGTAGCGCCCGGCCGGAATGGCCCGCTCGAACGGGCCGCGCTGGCTTTGACCGCGGTCTCCGGTCTCGACCCGGAGGAAGCGGCGATGACTCTCGGGACCACCTCGGCGGCGGTCAGGTCCGCGATCTTTCGCGCTCGCCGGAAGCTGGAGGAAGCGTGATGAACCGCACGCCGTCAGAGGATCGCGGAGGAATCGTGGAACGCCGGATCGGGGAGTGGGCAGATCTCTCGGCCACATCGCGTCCGCCTGGGGCGCGGGCCCAGCTGGCGCAGGAGCGGGTCGCAGAATCGTCCCCGGAAAGACCGCGGTCGCGCCGCTCGGCTCCCGGGCTGGCGCTGGTCCTGCTCGCGGTGCTGGTCATCACCGCCGTCGGCTTCGGCCTGTCGAGCTGGCAATCTTCCGTGGCGCCGTCGGCATCCGGGAGTGCGTCGGCCACTTCGGTCGAATCGATCAACCAGCCGCCGTCGGTGCTGGCTTCGCCCGGAAGCCAGGTCGCCGCCTTGCAGCATATCGACGAGATGAACGGCTGGGCCTACGTCTGGAACGCGAACGCACAAAACGGGACGCAGGGGCTGGCGCTGATGATGACGAACGACGCGGGACTGACCTGGCGCGACGCGACTCCGCCGGGCGCCACGGGCCAGCCGGTCATCGAGTTCCTCGATGCCGACCACGGCTGGTTCCTTGGCAACGACGCAGGCCCGCTGTGGCGGACGACCAACGGCGGCCGGAGCTGGCAGAAGACCACGTTGCCGACGGGAAGGTCGGGCTTCGGCGCCGCCATGAGCTTCATCTCAGCATCGACAGGCTACCTGCTGCTTTCGGCCGCCACCAGCCAGAGCGCCGAACCGTGGAGTCTGTACAGGACCGACGACGGGGGCGCGAGTCTGCAGCCCGTCGGTGCGGTGAAGCTGCCCAATGAGCCTCCGCTGAGCGGTCCTCCGCCGATGATCGCTTTCTCCGATGAACTCGACGGCCTGGTTGCCGGCTGGTCGGCGGTTCTCCAAACACACGACGGCGGCCTGACCTGGACGTCCGCGAGACTGCCGGCAGGGCAGGGTTCAGCGGCGGCGCGGTACATAGGGGTCGATCAGCTGCGCGTCTTTGGCGCGCGCGCGGTCCTTGTCGCCTGGATGGAGAACGCCCTGACGAATGTCGATGCTGCTACTCCGTACGTGAGCGACGACGCCGGTCGTACCTGGCGGCAGGCCTCCGAAGTGTCGTCGCAGACGACGTCGGACATCTGGGACGTCGTCGACGCGAGCACGTGGTTGGGCTTCGGCTCGCCGGTCGATGGGATTCACATGAGAGTCACTTCCGACGCGGGTCGCACCTGGACGGACTCGACCGGAGTCGGCCCGCCGGGGCTGCACATCATGGCCGTCTCGTTCACGGCCCTGTTCCCGGGTCACGGTTGGGCAATCTTCCAGGTCGACTCCACGTGTCCCCCTGAGGCGGCCTGCCCGGGGCTGCCGCCCGCGGGACAGCTCGCGGATACTCGCGACGGCGGCGCGACCTGGCAGCTCGGCAAGTAGTGACGGCCCCAGCCGCAGCACATCGGCTACGCTTGAGACGTGAGCGAAAGGGCGGAAGTCGTCGAGCGAGCGGCCGCGGCCTATGAGGCGTTGGCCGACCTGGCCGAAACGGTCGAGGACGAGTGGCAGTACGTCACCGACCTGGTGGACGCCTATCTGCCGAGCCTTCGAGCCCTCGGTGTCGGGCCTGCGGGCGCCGGAGTCGTGTCCAGTGCCGAGGCCGAGGCGGCAGTGGACGAAGCAATCGCCGAGATAGCGCTGATCGCCGACCCGCACAAGGCCATCGACTGGCTGTCCACGTTTCCGCACGTCGTGGCCCTGGCCCTCGGCGGCGATGTCGACGAACCTCGCGGTGGGGTCCCGGGCACCGGCCTGGTAGGTGGTTTCGAGCGCGAGGCGGACGACGACTCGCCCTTCCGGGTTCTCCGAGGCGATCGATGAGATTCCAGGACGCCGCCCGCGACGCGCGCGCCGTGGTCTACGCGGGCATCCAGGCCGATCCGCTGGTGGCCCGAGTGGCGACGCTACTCGCCGATGCCACGACCGCCGAACGCTGGCTGGCTCGAGCGGTGATGAACGGCGAGCGCACCGATGCGGATTTCTGGCGCCGCATGTTCCCAACCATCTTCGGCGCATCCGCTCTGGCGGAGACCCGCGACAACGCCGAGAAACTCCTCGCGGGGTGCCTCGAGGTCGCCAATCGCGGCGAGCAAGCGCGCAGCTCGTATCGCGGGGCCGTCGTCGAGGATCTCACTGCCCGGCTGCTGGCGCGGCGTTCCGCGCCGGTCCGCCGGGAGCGGCGCGTGCTGTTCGACGGCGTGCCTGCTGAAATACACCCCTACGACGTGACCGTCGAGACCGACGCGCGGCCCGAAGCCTACGACTGCAAGTGGGGCGCCCGCGGCATCAACGCGGACGTCCTCAATCAACTGGACGACGCTCGGGCCCACGCGGCCGAGGAGGAGATCGACCTGCGCGCGGTCATCGTGGTCTTCGACGCTCGCCGTTCGTGCGACCTCCGACTTGCGCGATCGACGGCCCGGCACGACGACACAGGTCTTGTAGCGCTCGAAGCGCTGGAAGCGCTCGAGGCGTTCGACTCGTTGAGCCGGGGCGCACGGTGACCGAGCGTTCGGCCGCTCTCGGAGACCAGCTGCCGTATCGAATCGTTCGGCCGTATCGAGTCCGCTTCGAGGAGTCCACCCCGGGCGAGATCATGAGGACGGCGATCCATCTGGCCTGGGCGGCCGACGTCGCCTGGCAGCATTCGACCCTGCTCGGCTTCGGGCGCGACTGGTACTCGGAGCGGAATCTCTTCTGGCTGGTGCGCGCGGTACGGCTCGACATCCTGAAACCGGTCGCCACCTACGCCAACGTGATGGTCAGCACCTGCGTGGTCGGCTATCGACGCGTCGCGGCGCGGCGCGAGAGCGAGATCTACGACCCCTCGGGCGAGCTGCTTGCGCGCCTGCAGATCGACTGGGTCATGACAACCCAACGAGGGGTACCGACGCGAATACCGACGGACTTCCATCGTTTCGTGGTGGAGGCCGGGTCCACCTTCGAGATGCTCAAGGTCTGTCTGCCCGAAGTTCCGGCGGAAGCTGCCGAGCGTCGTTTCCACGTTCGGCGCCGCGATCTCGACCCCATGGACCACGTCAACAACAGCGTCTACCTCGACTACTTCGAGGAAGCGTTGGAGATGGCCGGCGAGCTGCAGTTGCGGGGCGCGACGCCGCGACGCTACGAGGTGGAGTATCTCGGCGCCGCCGGCCACGGGGAAACGCTCGTCGACAGGGTGTGGCCGCACGAGGGCGGCTGGGCATACCGTCTGTGTCGCGAGGACGGGACCGACCTGTTCAGGGCTCGGCTGGAACCTCTGCGCTAGCGTGCGAGATCTCTAGGCCTGGTCGTTGTCGTCGGGCTTCGCCTCGCCGTCAACCGGCGCGTCCCCGGTCTCGCCATTCCGTGCGGCCTGGGTCCTGGCAGCCTCGGCCGCTTTGCGAAGGTCGGCGGCGAGATCCTTGCTCCTGGCAGCGAGCCGGTCGCCCACGTGCTCGGTCACGTTCGCGGCCTTATGGGCCACCGGCCCGGCGTTCTCGGCCGCGACGGCGGCCAGCTCGGCGGCCTTGGCAGCAACGTCACGGAGGAGTGGAGCAGCCTGCCGACCGGCCTGGTCGATCATGACCTGGAGTTGCGCGAGCCATCGCTCCGCAGACTCCCGCGCTTGTTCGCGGCGGTTCGGTCCGCCGGTGCTGGGCCCGTTCTCCTGGCCCAGCTGATCGTCTGGTCCCAATCCCATGGTGCACCTCGATCTTCGGCGAGGGCTGGCAGCCCCTCCACGCCTGGCAAGACATCCTACCCCGGAAGGGACCGGCGGTGGTTCGGCGCTCCCGGTTGACCTGCTGTCCAGAACGTCCCGGGACCGACTTCAGGCGACCGCGAGAACTCCGGAAACCGCGCTGCCCGTGTGCCCGGCGCTATCCGTCAGTGTCACGCGGTACCGGTAGCAGACCAGGCTCTGGAGCCCGCTCACAGCCACGGGAGAAGCGGCCGTGGTCTGCCTGAGCGGCGCCCACGACGCGCCCGCGCAGCTCCCCGAACTCGGTTGCGCGGCGTACTCGGTGGTGAGGACTCGGCTCACTATGGTGGTTCCCGCGGCAGGGATTTCGTCCCAGCTGACCGTGGCCGAGGCTGCGCTCGTGGCGATCGTCAGGGCCGGCGCCGTAAACGCGGCGGTCGGCGCCAGAGGATCGACCAGCATGGTTCCGGAAAGGCTCGACTGGACGATGCCGTTCGAATCGGTCAGGCGAATGGCGAATCGATAGCACAGGCCGGGTTTGAGACCCGTGGCGGTCTGGGGAGACATGGCGAGTGAACGCCAGCCCGGAGTAGTCGGCAGCCAGCGCTCCACGTTGCAGGACCCGTTGATCGGCTGCGCGAGCATCAGCGACAGCGATCGGGCGGTGATCGTCGCGCCGCTCGTGGTCTCCTCCGCCCAGCTCACGATCGCCGATACACCTGAAGTCACCTGCAGCAGGTCGGGCGGCGATAGGAACGTCGCGGCCGGCTTCGGCGGTGCCGACCAGATGACGACCGGGTCGAAATAGAGGTGGAGGATCTGATCGACGGTCATGCTGGCGGCGGCGCAGCCGAAGACGCTGTGCTGGAAAGCGTGCGAGCCGTCCACGTCGGCCCCGCAGGTCGTGCTGGTGCCGGAGCGGTAGCCGGTCGGCATTAACGCTCCGCCCTTGGTCAGGGACTTGGTCCAGGTCGCCTCCGCGGCCGCGATCTCGCTCGCCGCCGGAACCCTGGTTTCGGGCTGGTAGAGCTGATCGTTGGTGTTGTCCACGACGTCGTAACAGCCGCCCGAGCCCGTCCCGCCGCGGTAGTTCATGGCGTAGTACCAGGCGTATTGCTTGACCACGACCGCGCCGACCTTCAGCGCCTCGGCCGGCCAGCTCGATGGCCACTCGGCCTGCTCGACGACTTCGACGTACTTCTTGAAGTCGACCGTCTGGATCGAGCCCGCGGCCGAACCGCTCGTGCGCAGGACGCGAATCGCCGTGGGCGGCACTCGCGTGCTCGTCCAGCCGGTGCATTGGCCTGCTGCTTGCGCGACCGGTGGCAGATTGACGGTGGGCAGCCAGATCAGGGTGGTGAGCACCAGGACCGCTGCCAGGCGGCGTCGCATTGAGGGCAGGCTAAGCGTGCGGGTAGGTGCGCGTCAAGTCGGGCAGTCCCAGTCCGCCGCTCGTGTCAGGCCAGGTGCGCCCGTTCCTGCGTTCGGGCGGACTACTCCAAGGGATCGGCTGTGTCGGCGGGAGCCGGAGCGTCGATCAAGCCAGCCTTCAGAGCCTCTATCGCCTCGCGCGAAGGCGGGCCGACGACCATCGTCTCGTCCCCGGTCGGGTTCATCACCGAGCCGCCGGCGTTCGCGATTTCGGCCTCCAGCTCCATCTTGCGCATCTCGAGCCGAACCGCGTCGGTCGGCGGCCGGATCGCCTCTTCGGCTATCGGGGCGTTCGGAAGCAGGCCTTCGTCCGCAACCAGCGATGCCATGGGATCCCGGACGGTGACGGCGGGAATCTCCGGCACGGCGGCCCCTTCCACCGCGGCACCGCACTTGGTACATGCGGCCGCTCCGGCCGGGATGGCGGTAGAACACCAGGGGCAGATGCGGGTCGAGCTATCAATCATGGCGCGCACCATAGTCGACTGCGACCTTCAACGGCTATCCGACCTTAGGGCCATCGACGGCCATGACCACGGAACCGTGGGCCGCAGATCCGGATCAACTCTAGCCGACTTGGCAGGCACGCGGTGGCCTACCCAACCGGCTACGCTGGGCAGGAATCCGCCACATCTGGTGGATACGAAGGAGGGCGAGCATGACAGCCGCGGCAGTCGAGGTCGTCATCGGCGTTATCCCCAGTGCGAAGACCAAGACCGGAATGTTCAGCAGCACGGTCTACACGCTCGTGGTGACGAATTACCGTTTCCTCTTCGCGAAGATGACGAGCGCCTCGTAAAGCAGAACACGGCCCAGGTTCGGGCTGAGGCTAAAGCCCAGGGAGCGGGTTTCTTCGGCCAGTGGGGCGCACAGCTCAAGGCGGCGTTCGCCTTCGCCCAGCGCTACCTGGCCATGCCCCCCGAAGCCATCCTGGCCGAGACCCCGGCAACGGGTTCGTCGCGCCGTCCCAGGTGCGCCAGATCAAAGTCGAGCGGAAGTGGCGCTCGGCCGGCGGCGACGACGACAACAGCTAGGCCGATCTGCACATAACGATCGAGACGACCGCAGGCAAGACCACTTACGACACGGACGGCGAGATGCCGGGCGTGAATGACGCGAAGTTGCTTCTGAGCCGAACCTTCGGAGCTCTGGTCAGATAGGCGAGGGGCCGCTCACGACGCCCTCGATAACCTGGAGGATCTCGGGTCCGTAGCGCTCGAGTTTCGTCGGGCCCATGCCCCGGACGCGACGCAGCGCCGGCAGCGTGCGCGGCCGCGCGTCGGCGATCTCGGCCAGGGTCGTGTCGTGGGCGACGACATACGCTGGTACGCCGTCCGTGGATGCGCGTTCGCGTCGCCACCGGCGCAGCGCCTCGAGCACGCCGGCGTCGGGGAGCGCGGCGGCTGCGAGGTCCCTGGCAATGGGCGCGCCGGGAAGGACGCGGACGTGGCGGCGTGCGCCCGCCGGTCGCGGCGGTTCGAGAGCCGCCAGGAACCGAGACGGCCGGCTCGAAGACGACGACACCGCCAGGAACCGACGCGCCCTGGTGATGCCGACGTACAGCAGCCGGCGTTCCTCGGCGACCTCCTCGTCCTCTTTCGCCTGACGGATCGGGAGCGTGCCCTCATCGAGCGCGGGCAGGTAGACCGCGTCCCACTCCAGACCCTTGGCGCGGTGGTACGTCAGCAGGTTCACGCCCTCGGTAGCGGTGGCGCCTTCCGCGGCGTGACGCCGATCCAGCTCGTCCAGGACTGCGTCGATCGTGAGCGCGGGGTCGGCGTTGGCGAGGTCCTCGACGATGCCGACGAGCAGCTCGAGCGACGCCGCTCGCTCGCGGCCTTCCTGGCCCGCGTCGGCCGCGAGGTCGTCCAGGCCCATCTTCTCCACGAACAACCGCTCGATTGCGCCGACCAGCCCGCCGCCCGTCTCGGGAGGCCGGACGCGGCGCAGGAGCTGCCTAGCCTCGCGAACCTCGCGGCGGTCGAAGAAGCGAACGCCGCGAACGGTGAACCCGATCGCGGCTCGCGTGAGCGCGTCCTCGATGGCCGGCAGCTGGGCGTTGATCCGCACGAGCACGGCCGTCTCCGTGGGAGCCACACCGGCCGCGGCGACCGCCCGGATCCACTCGACGATCGCGTGGAGCTCGGCCTCTGCGTCAGGGAACCGCCGGACGGAGGGCGGAGGCCCGTCCGGCCGAGTCGCTCGGAGCGCGCCTCGCATCCCGTCGGCCGCGACCCGGTTGGCGAGCTCCAGGATTTGCGGGCTGGAGCGGTAGTTCTCGGCGAGCGCCACCACGCGCGCGCCGGGGTGCCGGTCGGCGAAACCCAGCAGGAACTCGGGCGTGGCGCCGGCGAAGGTGTAGATCGTCTGGTCGGGATCGCCGACGACCGCCAGATCGCGCGACTCGCCCAGCCAGAGCTCGAGGAGCCGTTCGGCCAGCGGGTTCGTGTCCTGGTATTCGTCGACGCTCAACCAGCGCTTGCGCGATCGCACGAGCCGCGCCGCGGCGGCGTCGCCTTCGAGCAGTTCGACGGTCTCGACGAGCATGTCTTCGAAGTCGAGCAGGCCGGCCCCTGACTTCGCCCGCTCGTAGTCGCGGTAGACGCGGGCGAACATGTCGGCCGGTATCGGGGCTCGCTCGCCTCCCTCTCGGACCCAGCTCTCGGGCCGGATGCGCCGGACCTTCGCCCACTCGATCGCATCTGCCACGTCCTTGGCCGACCGGAAGCGATATCCGCCGGGCAGCCGGCCGACGAGTGGCACCAGCAGCCGCAGCTTGGAGTCGAGGATGGCGGGCATCGGCGCGCCTTCGTGCCGGCTCGGCCAGAAGTGGCGGAGCTGAGCGAGCGCGGCGGCATGGAAAGTGCGAGCCATGACGCCACGATGGCCCAGGGCGGCCATCCGCTCGACCATCTCGCCCGCGGCCTTGTCGGTGAAAGCCACGAGCAGGATCTGGTCGGCGGGGACCGCGCCCGTCTCGATTGCATACGCAGCCCGCCGGCTGACGACCCGAGTCTTGCCCGAGCCCGCGCCCGCCACGATGGCGAGCGGGCCCGCCGTCAACGTCACCGCCTCTCGCTGCGAGGGGTTCAGGTCTTCGAGCAGGCGCTCAGGCGACGGGGTGGCGATCACGATCGAGCCTCGAGGAGGGACGGCCTCCGCGGCGCGAGGCTCGGATCGAGAGTATCAGCCGGTCGTCACCTCCGGCTAATCGATGCGTTCCAGGACCACGACCGGAAGCTCGCGGCCCGACTTTCGTTCGTAGTCGCCGAAGATGGGAACGGCGGCAATTCGATCGTCGAGCAGGCGGCGGCGCTCCGCGCCCTCGGTCACCCTCGCGCGGGCCTGGAACGTCTCCGTTCCGACTTCGAAGGTCACGATCGGGTTCTTCGCGACGTTCGTCGGCCACTCGGGCTGCTCGGGGAGGCCGCTGTTGGATCCGACGAGCACGTAGGACTCTCCGTCGCGGTGGTATCCGAGCGGACACGTTCTCGGCAGGCCCGTCCTGGCTCCGACAGAAGTCATGATCAGCATCGTCGCTCCGGCCAGACGTCCGAGAGTGATCTGGCCGCCGTGGGCATGGAAGTCGGCGATCAGCGTCTCGTTCCAGGCCGCCTCTTCCGGTGTTCTCGACATCCTGCTTGCTCCGCGTCTCGACCGCGGCCGATCCTCTCCGGCCGTGCTATCGATCCGATTTCTCGTCCGCACGATACGGCCGAATCACAGCGGTGATGTCGAGGTCGGGGCTGGTGCCGGCCGCCGCGACGATCAGGTCGCGGGACACGGTCGTGAGCGGCGTTCGCCCGCCCGATCGGCCGAACAGGTCCATCGCCAGGTCGAGGTCCTTGCGCAGGTCGCGCAGAGCGAACAACGACGGCTCGTGCCGGTTCTCCAGGTAACCGTGCCGGCGCGCCTCGAGAAGCGGCGACAGGCGCTTGATCACGAAGAAGACGTCGTCGGGCGCAAGTCCGGCTTCCTCACCGGCCACTTGCAGCTCGGCGGCGGCGAGGACGACGTCGGCGAGCATGCTGTTCGCGACGAGCTTGAGACGGGCCCCGCTGCCCAGCGGACCCACGTGGCGGACGGTCCCGAGCAGGCCGAGGATCGGGGTCGCAAGCGCCACGTCCTTCGCGCTGCCGCCCACCAGGATCGCCGCGCCGCCCTCGGCGACCACGGTTGGGGCGCCCAGAATTGGCGCGTCCACCAGGCGTGCGCCGGCAGCTCCCACCGCCGCGGCGAGCTCGGCGACCAGGTCGGGCCCGGCCGTGCTCATCTCTACGAACAGCTTGCCCTCGGCGCCGGCGAGGGCGCCGTTCGGGCCGAGATAGGCGGCGCGGACTGCCTCCGGGCCGGTCAGGCTGCTGATGACGATGTCGGCATCGCCGACAGCCTCGGCCGCCGAGTCGGCGACGGTCCCGATCTCGAGCGCCTCCGCGCGCGAGCGGGTCCGGTTCCAGAGAGTCAGCTCGAAGCCTGCCCCGGCGATTCGACCGGCGATCGCCGAACCCATCTTGCCGGTCCCGAGGACGGCGATTCTCGGCGAGTCCGAGGATCGGCCGGTTCGGGCCGCGGCGTTCTCACGAACAAGATGGACATGTGTCAGGCCCGAGACCGGACCGAGGTGCGTTCCAAGAGTCGTTGCCATCGAAGGCTTCATTTCTTCATCAGCTCGGGAGCCGGCCCGCCAACGGCAACCTCGCCGCGCAGGATCAGCTCGATCTTGGCCATGTCGTCCGGGGATAGCCTGAAATCGGCCGCGGGCGCGGTCTGCCGGAGTTGTTCGGGCGACCGAGCGCCCACGATCGCCACGTCGACGGCGGGATTGGCCAGCGTCCAGGCGATCGCAAGCTGGGCCACGGTGGCGCCCCGGCGCTCCGCTAGCTCCTCGAGGTCGCGCACGACGGCGAGGTTCATCTTGAACGCCTCGCCGCGGAAGAGTTCGCTGCTGGACCGCCAGTCGCTCGACTCGAAGGCAGTGGTCTCGTTCATCCGGCCGCTGAGCAGGCCGTGCGCCAGCGGCCCGTAGACGAGGACGCCGATCCCATGTTCGGAGGCGTAGGGCAGGATCGAAGCCTCGATGTCGCGCCGGAAGAGGTGATAGGGCGGCTGGAGGGTGTCGAGCGGCCGGATCTGCTGGAAGGCCGCCATCTGGCGGGCGTCGAAGTTGGACACGCCGATGTGCCGGGCTTTGCCTTCCCGGACGAAGTCGTCGAGCGTCTCGGCCGTCTCGGCGAGCGGCGTCGCCGGATCGGGCCAGTGGACCTGGTAGATGTCGACGTACTCCGTGCCGAGCGATCGAAGGCTTGCCTCGAGGTCGCGCCTGAGCGCTCCGGGGCTGCTGTCCCGCACGGTCCGGGTGCCGTCCTGTCGCAGGCCGCCCTTCGTGGCAATGACCACCGACTCTCGGGCCGAGCGAAATTCGATTCGCAACGCTTCGCCTAGCAGCTCCTCGGCCGCGCCGAACCCGTAGGCGCGGGCCGTGTCGAAGAACGTGATCCCGAGGTCGAGCGCCTCGCGGGCGGTGGCGAGGGCGGCCTTGCGGTCGACGGTGCCCCAATCGCCGCCGGCAGACCAGTTGCCGAACGCGATGGCGGAGACTCGCGGGCCTCGCTCGCCGAGTTGTGTGTACTGCATTTCGTGCTCCTCCTGGACCGCCGGCGTTTCCCCGATCCGGCTCACTCTCTGCGCTGATCCACCTGGCGTGAAACGAGGATGGCCTTACTACACTATTCTGTCCAACAGAGGATTCTGATTGGATCCAGCAGTCTGAGAGATGACCGGATGGAGTTGCGCCAGCTCGAGCATTTCGTGGCCGTGGCAGAGGAGCGCAATTTTACGCGCGCCGCGAATCGGGTCGGGATCGTTCAGTCCGGGCTGTCCGCCTCGATTCGGTTTCTGGAGCGCGAGCTCGGAGCGGCGCTGTTCGTGAGGAGCACGAGGCGGGTGGCGTTGACTGCGGCCGGACAGGCGCTGCTCCCCTCGGCCAGGCGTTCGCTCGCGGCCGCGCGCGCGGGGCGTGAGGCGGTGGAGGCGGTCGAAGGGCTGCGCCGGGGGCGCCTCGCGATCGGAATCTCGCAGATTCTCGTCCCGAGCTTCGATCTGCCAGGGATCCTGGCGGAATTCCGGCGCGACTACCCCGGCGTTGAGCTGCGGCTCAGGCAGGCAGTTCCGATCGAGCATTTCGCGTCGCTTCGGGACGGCCAGCTCGACCTGGCGTTCATGCCGCTCCTGGATCGGCCGGACGACGACCTGGAAGCGACGGTCGTAGCTCGCGACAGCATGGCGCTCGCCTGCGGGCCGGACCATCCGCTTGCCCGTCGGCGGGTCGTTCACCTCAGGGATCTGGTCAGCGAGCGTTTCGTCAACCTGCCGACGAGCTGGACGTCGCGCCAGGTCGTCGACCAGGCTTTCGAGGCGGCGGGGCTCACCCACGAAAACGCGCTCGAGGTGAACGACATCGACACCTGCCTCGAGCTCGTCGGGCGCGGCCTCGGGATCGCCGTCGTCCCGGAGGCTGCCCGATCCCACGCCGGCATGGTCGTCTTCCGGCCGCTCGCGAAGCGTCTGGCCTGGGATTACTTCATGGTCAGGCGCGCCGACGGAGCGATCGGGCCGGCCGCGCGCGAGCTGCTCCGCCGCATCCTGCCGGTTTGAGGGGGCGACTGGATTGCGCGGGCTGAACCTGGCCGTCGGTCGTTCGCGCCCGTCGCGGTGGCTCTCCGCCAAAGGGAATCGGGAATCGGCCGGGGAGTTGCCGGCCGATCTCTTTATGCTTGCGACCGATGGAGGTGGCCCAGATGGTCGAAGGCGTCGGTAAGGCTCGGGTGGACGTTCTGGTGGTCGGCTATGCCGACTCGCCCTCGGTCGCGGGAACGGTGGGACTGGTCCGCGATGGCGGCCGCGTCATCGTCGTCGATCCGGGCATGGTCAAGAGCCGCTCGCTCATCCTGGATCCGCTCGAGCGGCTGGGCCTCTCACCTGACGACGTCAGCCACGTCTTCGTCTCGCACCATCATCTCGACCACACGGTCAACATCGCGCTCTTCCGGCAGGCGGAGATCGTGGATCACCGATCGGTTCGCCGCGACGACCAGGTGACTGCCCACATCGGCGAAGGGTTCCGGCTGGCGCCCAACACCACGGTCTGGGTCACGCCGGGCCACTCACCCCAGGACGCAAGCCTGGTTGTGGACACGGCCGACGGCCGCCAGGCGTTCACGCACCTGTGGTGGCGGTCCGACCGCACGCCCGAGGTCGATCCGTACGCGCCCGACCAGGCCGAACTCAAGCGCAATCGGCAACGGCTGCTCGACGGCGTGGACATCGTGATCCCCGGTCACGGCGCACCGTTCCGGGTGCGTTGACCGGCCGCGAATCAGCCGGGGCGGTTGCGTCGCTGGGTGATGTGCTCGCCGGGCATCGAGACGAACGCTTCGCGGCGCTCGCCGGGTCGGGCGGCTGACATTGGGCGAGCACTCGGCATCGCTCGGCTGTAGCCCCCGTTGGTCGGTCGCGCCGCCGGGCGCGATGCCGGCCGAGCGATCATTCCGGCGCCGATACCCGGCCTGAAGGCTGGAGCTCGACCCGGAGCGGCGTGGCGGTTGCCTGCGGGCGCCCCCGGACGAGGGCCGCTTCGCTCGGGCTGGCGGAAGTCGCTCGGTTCGGGGCGACGGTAAGTCGCGGGCGCGGTTTGACGAGGCGAAGCCTGACGCGGGGCGGCGGAACGCGGCGCCTCGAAACGGGCAGGCGCCTGCTGCCGCGCAGGAGCCCTTCGACCCTCGTTGGGCCGGCCGAAGCCTTGGGTGCGCTGGCGGATCGGCTCACGCTCGATCGAACGGTCGACCTCGAAACCCGCCACCGCCTCGCGCCGGATCGGCTGGCGAAGTAGCGTCTCGATTTCGCGGAGCAGCAGGTTCTCGTCGATGCAGACGAGCGAGACGGCGTCGCCTTCCATGCCGGCTCGGCCCGTTCGGCCGATCCGATGAACGTAATCCTGGGCCACCATCGGCATCTCGAAGTTGACGACGTGGGGCAGGCCGTCGATGTCCAGGCCGCGCGACGCGACCTCAGTGGCGACCAGGATCGCGACCCGGCCCGACTTGAAGTCGTCGAGGGCGCGAATCCGCTGGCTCTGGCTCTTGTTGCCGTGGATGGCTGAAGCGCTGATCCCGTCGTGCTCGAGCTGGTCGGCCAGGCGGCTGGCGCCGTGCTTGGTTCGGGTGAAGACGAGCGCGCGGTCGATACGGCCAGTCCGGATCAGGTGGCTCAGGAGTTCGCGCTTGCGCTCACGATCGACCGGGTAGACGACCTGGCGAACCAGCTCGATCGGCGCGTTGCGGCGCGCAATCTGGATGTGCGCCGGCTCGTCGAGCATCGCGTCGGCCAGGCTCGTGATCTCGTCGGAGAACGTGGCCGAGAAGAGCAGGTTCTGGCGGCGCGCCGGCAGCAGCTCGAGGATGCGCCGGATGTCGCGGATGAAGCCCATGTCGAGCATGCGGTCGGCTTCGTCGAGGACGAGGATTTCGACCGACGAGAGGTCGATCGTTCGCTGGCCGGCATGGTCGAGGAGCCGTCCGGGCGTGGCGACAACGATCTCCGGGCCGGCGCGAAGCGCACGAACCTGGGGCTCGAAGCCGACGCCGCCGTAGATGGTGGTCGACTTGATGGGGCGTGAGGCGCCGTAGGTACGGACGCTCTCCTCGATCTGGAGCGCCAGCTCGCGGGTCGGCGTCAGGACGAGGCAGCGGATCGGTAGGCCGGTGGCTCCATGCGGGCGGTTGGTACCGGGCGGCAGGTGGCGTGGTGCGGGCCGGCTGGCGTTGAGCAGTTGCAGGATCGGCAGCACGAAGGCGGCCGTCTTGCCCGTGCCCGTCTGGGCGCTGGCAAGGAGGTCGCGGCCGGCGAGCACGATCGGGATCGACTGCGACTGGACGGGCGTCGGCTCGGTGTAGCCCTGGGCGACAACCGACCGAAGGAGTTCGGGCGTCAGCCCAAGCTGGTCGAACGAAGGTGTCTCGGGCGTCGGCACGGGCTGGGCCGGCGACGCCGAGCGCTCAGCAACAAGGCCGAGCTGGTAGGAAGACATAGAACGAGTAGCTCCTGACATGGCCCACCCGCGTTTCAACAGCGGGGCCGGTCAGGGCTGGAGGGTGGAATCGAGATCGGGCGGTGCTTTACCGGGACGCCGACCGTAGCGTCCATACGTTCACGAAGGTGCTAAGCATACAGTACCG
>Ga0209638_1000166_pt1 | contig 44094 bp, 45 predicted proteins | sample BarGraNGADG00211_FD_184490 | JGI IMG/M metagenome (GOLD analysis project Ga0209638, IMG submission 184490) | Arctic peat soil microbial communities from Barrow, Alaska - Barrow Graham LP Ref core NGADG0002-211 (SPAdes) (version 2) | ecosystem: Environmental > Terrestrial > Soil > Wetlands > Peat...
GGAGACTATGTGCCGGTTGCCAGTGGCCACCTCCCCGAACAAACGTAAGAGAGTGAGCCCAACGTGTACGCGATCGTTCGCGCAGGCGGCCGTCAGGAGAAGGTGTCCGTCGGCGACGTCCTCATCATCGACAAGGTGAAGGGCGACAGTGGCGACAGCATCGAGCTCACGGCCCTGCTGCTCGTCGATGGATCCATCGTGACCACCGATGCGAGCAAGCTCGCCAAGGTCAAGGTCACCGCTGAGCTGGTCAAGCCCACCAAGGGCCCCAAGATCACGATCATGAAGTTCAAGAACAAGACCGGATACCGCAAGCGTCAAGGTCACCGTCAGCACTCAACCCAGATCAAGGTCACCGCGATAGAGGCGTAAGCCTCGTTCGTTCGGTCGTTCCCTCATCTGACAAGCCCCAGAACCAAAGGTAGGCACTGACATGGCACACAAAAAGGGTGCATCTTCGACGCGTAACGGGCGCGACTCGAACTCCCAGTTCCTTGGCGTCAAGCGTTTCGGCGGCCAGGCAGTCAACGCCGGCGAGATCATCGTGCGCCAGCGTGGCACGCACTTCCATCCCGGCGACGGCGTTGGTCGCGGTGGCGATGACACGCTCTTTGCCCTCGTCGCCGGTGCGGTGCAGTTTGGCAAGAAGCGTGGACGTAAGACGGTCAACATCATCGAGCCGGCTGCTGGCACCGAAGCGGTCTGACGGCACGACAGCCGCGAACCGCACGCAGCGAACCTCAAGTACGAGGGGGTGGGCCGGATGGCCCACCCCCTCGCGCAGTTTTGTCACACCAGACCAAAGCCCGGCTCACACGTGCCGCGGATGGAGAGACCATGGCGAACTTCGTTGACCGCGTCGTGCTTCACGTTGCCGCAGGCGACGGGGGCAACGGCGTCGCTTCGGTGAGCCGTGAGAAGTTCAAGCCGCTCGGCGGCCCTGATGGCGGCAACGGTGGCCGTGGCGGCAACCTCGTCCTGTTGGTTGACCCTCAGTCGACCACCCTGCTGGACTATCACCACAGCCCTCACCGCAAGGCCACCAAGGGTCAGCCGGGCGGCGGTGACGACTGCAACGGCGCCGACGGGGGCGACCTCATCCTGCCTGTGCCTGCCGGGACCGTGGTCAAGGGCGTCGACGGGGAGGTCATCGTCGACCTCGTCGCACCCGGTGAGACGTATGTGGTCGCCCGTGGTGGCCGTGGGGGCCTGGGCAACCGGGCACTGTCCTCCAGGGCTCGCAAGGCTCCCGGATTCGCCCTCCTGGGCGAGAGCGGCGACATCCTCGACATCGTCCTGGAGCTGAAGTCCCTGGCTGATGTCGCACTGATTGGCTACCCGTCGGCCGGCAAGTCCAGCATCGTCTCGGTCCTGAGCGCGGCTCGGCCCAAGATCGCCGACTACCCGTTCACGACGCTGGCCCCTAACCTCGGCGTCGTGATTGCCGGGGACCAGCGGTTCACCGTGGCCGACGTGCCCGGTCTGATCCCGGGCGCGAGCGAGGGCAAAGGTCTGGGTCTTGAGTTCCTGCGCCACGTGGAGCGCTGTTCGGTCCTGGTGCACGTCATCGACTGCGCCACACTCGAGCCCGACCGTGATCCCCTCAGCGACCTCGACGTCATCGAGCAGGAGCTTTCGCAGTATGTCGCCGACGAGTCCCTGGGCGGGCGCCCCCTGTCCGAGCGCACCCGCATCGTCGTGCTGAACAAGTCAGACGTGACCGAGGCTCGCGAGCTCGCCGAGATGGTCAAGCCCGACCTGGAGGCCCGCGGCGTCGAGGTCTTCGTCGTCTCCGCCGTCGCGCGCACCGGGCTCAAGGAACTGACCTACGCCATGGCACGCCATGTCCTGCAGGCACGCGCGGCCCTGGCCGAGATCGAGATACCGCGCACCGTCCTACGGCCCAAGGCAGTGGACGACAGCGGCTTCGTCGTCAAACGCGAGAACACCCCCGAGGGCGAGGTCTTCCGGGTGATCGGAGAGCGCACCAGGCGCTGGATTGACCAGACCGACTTCTCCAACGACGAAGCCGTCGGCTACCTCGCCGACCGGCTGGCTCGGGCCGGAGTCGAGCAGGCTCTGTTCAAGGCTGGCGCCGTGGCCGGCGCAACGGTGGTCATCGGTGCAGCCGACAACTCCGTGGTCTTCGACTGGGAGCCCACCATGGCTGCCGGTGCCGAGCTGCTTACCGGCCCTCGAGGCAGCGACGTCCGACTGGACAACCTGCATCGGCCCACCCGCGAGGAGAAACGGTCCGACTACGCCGGGCGCCGGGCGGCCAAGACCGCTGCCCGCGAGCTGCTCCAGGCTGAGCGAAAGGCTGGGCACTGGGCCACCGCGGCCACCTCCGTCGACGGCCCCGGCCCCGCCGGCGACGCAGGCACCCACCCCGCCGATGAGACGGATCAGGGCCACTGACCGAGCTTCAATAGACTTCGCTGGTGCCCACGCCTCGTCATGCTGCTCTGCGCACCGCCCAGCGAGTTGTCGTCAAGGTCGGTTCCAGCTCGCTGACCACCGATGGCGGTGAACTCGATCTGGCCCGCCTTGGCGAGCTGGTTGATGTGATCGCGGCACGCGTGCGGCTCGGCACCCAGGTCGTCCTTGTCTCCTCAGGTGCCATTGCGGCCGGCCTGACGCCGTTGGGGCTGACCCGTCGTCCGCGTGATCTGGCGACCCAGCAGGCCGCAGCCAGCGTTGGTCAGGGGGCCCTGCTCGCGGCGTACGCCCTGGCGTTCGCGGCACACGGCCTCACGGTCGGCCAGGTCCTGCTGACCGCTGAGGACGTCACGCGCCGTGTGCACTATGCCAACGCCCGGCGCACCCTGGACCGGCTGCTCGACCTTGGCGTCGTGCCCGTGGTCAACGAGAACGACACGGTCGCTACGCACGAGATCAGGTTCGGAGACAACGACCGCCTGGCGGCGCTGGTCTCCCATCTGGTGCACGCGGACGCGCTGGTCATGCTCTCAGACGTCGATGCGCTCTATGACGGGCCGCCTTCGCGCGCCGGCACATCGCGAGTCCCGTTGGTGCGCGGGCCCGTTGACCTCAAGAACGTCAGGATCCGTGGCTCTGGCACCGGGGTTGGCACGGGCGGGATGACCACCAAGATCGAGGCTGCTGCCATTGCCACCGCGGCTGGCATCACTACCGTGCTCACCTCGGCGGCGCGGGCAGCCCAGGCCATGGCCGGCCAGGACGTCGGCACCTTGTTCGCGCCCACAGGTTCACGCAGGGCCAGCCGGCTGCTCTGGCTGGCGCATGCCACGACTGCTCGTGGTCGGTTGATCCTGGACGATGGAGCTGTGGCGGCCGTGGTCGAGCGTCGAAAGTCGTTGCTGCCTGCCGGTATCGTCCGCGTTGAGGGCCGTTTCGGCGACGGGGATCCGGTGGACCTGTGCGACCCCGCCGGTCGCGCCGTTGCCCGGGGCCTGGTCAACTACGACTCCACCGAGCTGCCAGGGCTGCTGGGCCGCTCCACTCACGAGCTGGCCCGGGCGCTCGGCCCAAGCTACGAGCGTGAGGTTGTGCATCGCGATGACCTTGTCCTCTTCCAGTAGCGCCCTAGGCTGGTCCCATGGCTGACTCGATCGATCCCGAGATCACCGCGCACGTGGCCGCCCTCGCCGCAGCGGCGAGGCGCGCCTCACGACGGCTGGCCCAGCTGCCGCGCAGCGGCAAAGATGCTGCCCTGCGGGCGATGGCCGATGGGCTGGACTCGGCATCGCAGGAGATCATCGCGGCCAACGACAAGGACATCGCCCGAGGCCGGGCCCAGGGTCTGGCGCAGGGACTGCTCGACCGCCTGCGGCTGGACCACGACCGGGTCGGGGCCGTGGCTGAGGCGCTGCGGGACCTCGCCGGGCTGCCTGACCCTGTCGGCGAGATCGTGCGAGGCTCGACGCTGGCCAACGGCCTGCAGATCCGGCAGGTGCGGGTGCCGATGGGTGTTGTTGCCATGATCTATGAGGCTCGCCCGAACGTGACCGTTGACGCGGCAGGCCTGGCCCTCAAGAGCGGAAACGCAGTCGTCCTGCGGGGAGGATCCGCAGCCAGTGAGAGCAACCGTGCCTTGGTGGCGGTGCTGCGCGGCGCCCTGGAAAGTCAGGGGCTGCCGGTCGGGGCGATCTCGTTGCTGGACGAGGGCGGCCGTGATGCTGTCCGGGCGCTGATGACGGCACGCGGACTGGTGGACGTGCTCATCCCCCGGGGCGGGGCCGACCTGATCGGGACCGTTGTCCGTGAGTCGACGGTCCCGGTCATCGAGACGGGTGTGGGCAACTGTCACGTCTACGTCGACGCTGCAGCCGACCTCGACAAGGCGCTGGCGATCGTGGTCAACTCCAAGACCCATCGGGTCGGTGTCTGCAACGCGGCCGAGTCGCTGCTGGTTCATCGAAGCATCGCCTCGACCTTCCTGCCCACGGTGCTGGCCGCGCTGGGCTCAGCCGGGGTCACCGTTCACGGTGACGCCGAGATGGAGCTGCTCGCAAAAGAGTCCGGTGCGGCCTACACCCTGGCCACCGACGAGGACTTCGCCCGCGAGTACCTCTCGCTGGACATCAGCGCGCGGATCGTCGACTCGCTCGACGAGGCGTTGGCCCATGTCCAGCGGTACAGCACCGGCCACACTGAGGCAATCGTCACCGAGGACCGTGGCGCTGCCCGTCGCTGGACCGCGGAGGTGGATGCGGCAGCCGTCATGGTCAACGCCTCGACCCGGTTCACCGACGGCGGGGAGTTCGGGTTCGGCGCTGAGATCGGCATCTCGACCCAGAAGCTGCACGCCCGCGGCCCGATGGGTCTGGCAGAGCTGACCACGACCAAGTGGATTGTGGAGGGCGACGGCCAGGTCCGCCACTGAGCCGCCTGCGGCCCTGTGCAGGCTCGGGGCAGGCCCGGGACAGAGTGAGACTGCTCACCGAACCTTCGCTCGGCGCACGGGTTAGGCTGTGCCCATGTCGTTCACGCCAACAGTTGCCACTCTGGCCAGCGCAGGGACCTTGCAGGTGCGCGTGCTGCCGCTGCCCACGTGGGCCTACGGTGTCATTGCTTTTGCATCCTTCCTCGTCCTTCTGGGGGTGCTGTGGACCTTCCGAAACACTGCGGCCAAGTACGACACGCCTGTGCGGGTCCGCCATGATGACTCGGTCGATCCGCACCGGGCAGCTGATCCGGGAGCGCACCACTGACACGGCGCATCGGTGTCATGGGCGGGACCTTCGATCCCATCCATCACGGCCACCTCGTGGCTGCCGCTGAGGTTCAGGCGCTGTTCGGCCTCGATGAGGTCCTGTTCGTGCCGACCGGCCAGCCATGGCAAAAAGATGCCACCATGGTGTCCCCAGCCGAGCATCGATACCTGATGACGGTAATCGCCACAGCCTCCAACCCCGGCTTCAACGTCAGCCGGGTGGACCTCGACCGAGCCGGCACGACGCACACCATTGATACCCTGCGCGACCTGCGCGCACAGATCCCAGACTCGGAGCTGTTCTTCATCACCGGCGCCGATGCGCTGGCCCAGATCCTGTCGTGGAAGGACATCGACGAGCTCTGGGACCTTGCCCACTTCATCGGGGTGACCCGGCCGGGCCACGTCCTGAGCGACTACGGCCTGCCCGAGGACAGGGTGACACTGCAGGTGGTGCCGGCCCTGGCAATCAGCTCGACCGACTGCCGCGCCCGGGTCCTGGCCGGTGAACCGGTCTGGTACCTCGTGCCCGACGGCGTAGTGCAGTACATCGCCAAGCATCAGCTCTACCGGCCCGGTCGTGCCGCAGAGCCTGCTCGCTCCCACTGACCTCATCACCACTGAGCGGCACAGCACACCTGGGCTGCTCAACCACTTCGAACAGCACTATCACCAGGAGGACCGCGTGGCCGCCACGCAACGAGCCATTGACCTCGCCAAGGCTGTCGCCTCAGCCGCCGAGGACAAACTGGCCAGCAAGATCGTCGCGATTGACGTCAGTGAGCAGCTTGCGCTCACCGACATCTTCGTTCTGGCGTCCGCACCCAACGACCGTCAGGTCAGCGCGATCGTCGACGGGGTCGAGGACAAGCTCCGCGAGCTCGGCGTGAAGCCGATCCGCCGCGAAGGCGAGCGCGACGGACGGTGGGTCCTGATCGACTTCTCGGACATCGTTGTGCACGTCCAGCACGAGGAGGAGCGGGCCTACTACCAGCTCGAGCGTCTCTGGAAGGACTGCCCGACCATCGATCTGACTGTGTGACGTGGCGGCCGATGAGGGCAGCCGGACTCTGGTCATCTGGCGTCATGGCGAGACCGAACACAACGCCAGTGGCATCTGGCAAGGCCAGCTCGACACCCCGTTGTCCGACAAGGGTCGAGAACAGGCACTGAGCGCCGCGGCCACCCTGGCGGCATACGAGCCGTCGGTGATCGTCAGCAGCGACCTTCAGCGCGCCGCTGACACTGCCGGGTCTCTCGCGTCCCGGATGGGCCTGCAGGTTCGCTACGACGAGCGGCTGCGCGAGATCCATGCAGGGCTGTGGCAGGGGATGGCTGCCGGTGACGTGGCCGAGCAGTTCCCGGTGGAGCAAGCTGCGCGGCGGGCAGGCGAGGATATTCAGCGCGGGGGCCACGGGGAAAGCATGGGACAGGTCGCCAAGCGGACCCGGGAGGCGGTCGAGGATCTGCTGGCGACTCTGGCGCCCGGTGACACCGCCGTCATCGCCACACATGGTGTCGCGGGTCGCACCGTCGTGGCGGGGCTGGTCGGACTGGACCAGCACACCGCCTGGCAGTGCTTCGCAGGACTGCGCAACTGTCATTGGGCCGAGGTGCACGAATACGCCGAAGCCTGGCGGATCGTGACCTGGAACGTGGGCGCAAATCCCCTGTGAGTACCCCGATTTGGTGAATGGCGGGGGGTGCCCGATAAACTCACCCGGTCCCCCCCGCGGGGGCGCCACACGAGCAATCGTGCGGGGCTGTGGCGCAGCTGGTAGCGCACCTGCATGGCATGCAGGGGGTCAGGGGTTCGAGTCCCCTCAGCTCCACCAAGGGGTCTTCCCCGAATGGGGGTGTGACACGACGAAGGGCGCCTGGCCACTGGTCAGGCGCTCCTCGCGTCTGTATCCGGTTTGCTGCGGGCGGGGCCCTTTCCTGCGGGCAATCGCTTCCAGCGGGCGGTTGGTCTTCCTCGACGCCTCGCCCCGGCTTTCTTCGCGCAGTGTGGTCGGCGCCGACTTCGGCTTGTTCGCTCGCAGCGAGCTTCACGAACCCCGAACTGGTGGATCATCTGCTGGTGCCGTGGTGGGCGCCGTAGGCGCCGAGGCGCGCCCTGGCCGTGATGCTGCGACTGTGGCCGGTCCGTAGCGTCTCCCCGTACCCGGGGGTCCCGCAGTTGGCCGGTCCGCTGGTTCCAGGTTTCTGGCTCGCGCGGTCTGAGTCATTCGTCACATTTCAGGGTCTATTCTGAGGGCACAGTCTTGGTCGCTGCCCATGCAGCGTCGGCTGGTCTCGGTGGAGGAGGACCCTGGAGTTGGCATCCCGCTTCGCAAGACGAACCGAGCCCCTGGCGCAGGACGGTCGACCGTCACTGCCTGAAGTGACGGCGTCGAGCCGGCGCCGGGTGCGCGGCACGGGCGCGGTGATGGTGGTCGTGCTGGTGTGGCTGGCCTGGTCGGTCGGTGGCGCTCTGAGCGCTCCGGGCGCCGACGGTACGTCAGTGCGACTGGCCCAGTGGGCCCGGAGCCACGGACTGGGCTGGGCGGTCACCGCCCAGGAGCAGGTCCATCACCAGCTCAACCCTCCCGCGGTTGGCGGGACCCCTGTCGGCCCCATCCTTACCGTCCCCGCCGCCCGGCCAAGGCTCAGCCGCCCCACCGTGGCCGCCCGGCCATCGCCGAGCCACCTCGCCGGCCCTGCGCCGACCCCACCCCAGGTGCAGGCACAGCAGCCCGCGGGCATCTGGCAGCCGCTGGTCAGCCTCCACGGCGAACCGGCGATCCAGGCCGCGTACCTGCATCCGGACCCGCAGAACCCCAGCTATGTGGTCGGGGTGGCCTGGCTCGACCAGAAGCTCGTCACGCTGGTCCTGCACCCCGGCTACAACGTCCCCGGCGGCTCGGGCTGGTCCCAGACCTCTCAGGTGCCGCCATCCCAGCGGGACAGCCTGCTGGCGACGTTCAACTCGGGCTTCAAGATGGTCGACTCCAATGGCGGCTACTGGCAGGACGGGCAGAGCGGTGCGCCATTGCGCAGCGGTGCGGCGTCGATCGTGTTCTACAAGGACGGCCACGTCGACGTGGTCAGGTGGAATGGGGGAAGTCCTGGCGCCGACGTGGCTGCTGTCCGCCAGAACCTCGGCCTGCTGCTGGACCACGGCATGCTTACTGCGGAGGTGGACAACAGCACCACGAGCACCTGGGGCAACACCGTGGGCAATGCCACCTACGTGTGGCGCACCGCCTTGGGGATCCGCCAGGACGGCTCGCTGGTGTTCGTGGTCGGGGCCTCGCTGTCGGCGCACGGGCTGGCCACCATCGCCCGTAACGTGGGGGCGGTGCGTGCCATCGAGCTGGACATCAACGCGTCATGGACCAACTTCATCACCTACACCCACCCAGGCCAGGGGGTGGCGGTGCCGCGGATGCTCACCACCGGCGAGCAGCCCAACCCCTACCGCTACCTCCAGCCGTCGGCTCGAGACTTTGTCGCAGTCCTTGCTCGTTGACAGGCCAACCAGGTCCGCCTGGCGCGACCGGAACACAGCACGACACTGCTGCGGGCGGCCGGGGTGAACACGCGACCATCGCCTCTGCCCTGGTGCGCGCACGAACGCGGGGCCGCCGCCCAATCACGGGCCTCTGGCCGGTATGGCCGCCGATGGCGTGTTTGCGCACGAGGAACGCGGCGCCTCCTGCAGCCAACGGGGCCTGTGAAGATTTCGGTGCTGGTCTGTGATGGGGCCCTCTGGTGCTGCTGTGCACAGATCGCCGGCCAGCACGTCCACGATCCCAGGGAAGACCCCACCAAGGGGGTCGCACCGAATCGGGCTCAGAGGATGACCAAGGGCGCCGGACCACTGGTCAGGTGCCCTTCGCGGCCCGGTTGTGCCGAAGGAGCCCAGGGGTGGGCGAAGAGGTCGGTGGCCGGCTGAGTCGGTGTAGCGGGCGAGGCTGTTACCGGGCCCGAGGGGTCAGGACCCGTTCGGGACGTCCTGGCTGGCCTCGAAGCTCGAGCTGGAGGCAGCGGGTGGGTCTTTGCACCGGGGGATCCCACAGGTCTGGCCGATGGACTGGATCAGTGATGTAGCCAACACGGCCGCAGGGGCGCTCGCCTCACGGCAGGGTTGGTGCCAACCGCAGCGAACGTCACGGCGCCACCCCTGCCGTGGTTTCGCAGCGTGGCCGCCGCACCAGACCCCCAGCCATGACCGGAGGCGTCCAGCCAGGGCCGTTCTGGCCCTGGCCTGAGGTCAGCAGTGGGCACGGCGCGGCCCTGGGGCGGCAGTGCCGCGTGGGGGCGGCAGAGATCGCGCGCCGAGCCTTCGGTGAGCGTGGGAAGTCCCCACCCAGACGGTTTGCCTGAACCTCAAGAGCTCTGTGCCCAAGTCTGTGCGCTGTCCGGTTTCGGGAGAAGCAACGAAGGGCACCTGACCACTGGTCAGGTGCCCTTCGTTCACCCGGCTACCGGCGCGCCTGGGAGCGGGTCGAACCGGGGCTATGGGGAAGTCTCAGCCGTGGCTTCGGTCAGGCTGTCTTCGCGGGGACCAGGGCGTGCGTCAGCTGGATGGCGAACTCGCGCTGCGCGTTGAGCAGGTCGGCTGCAACATCGAAGGTGTACGTGGTTGCGGCTTCCAGATCGGGCATGGCGGGCAGGCCAGGAATCTTGGGCATGTCCAGGGAGGGAAGCACCGAGACGGCCTTGACCCAGCTCTGGGCGGCGTCGATGGACAGCTGCCGACCCTGCTGGAGGTTGGAGACCAGCTGCTCACGGGACTTCTGGGCAATCGCGGGTATTTCGGATACGGCCTCGGTCACGGCTTCGCTTGCGGTCTTGATGGTCGGTGTTGCCACTGTGAACTCCCTAAGAGTCTTGGTAGGTCCATGGCGTCGCCGCCACAAGACAAAGGTATCTAGCACCTGCTTGGTATGTCAAGCATCTGGCAGGGGAGTTTTGCGAGCTGGGCCTGGGCTCGCGCGCCAGGAAGCTCCCGTTAGCCAACCAAGGCCGGTTCTCCGTTTCCAGAGCCGGCCTTCGACCCGCGCCGGGGATGGTCAGCCAAGGGGTCGCACCGCGGCGCTGACCAGCCTGACGCGACCCTTGTCCTGGGCTGCTCCCGTGCGCGCACCTCCGGGGTCGACGGGCACGGTCGGGTCGACCCGGATGGCCGGATCCGATGGCCGACCACTGGTTACCCACGCGAGAACGCCGGACCGACTGGCGGTCGTGGCCTCGCTGGTCCGCCGGCGCAGCCAGCAGCCAGGGCTCGTCGTGCCCCTTAGCAGCGCAGGGCGATCCCTTGCCTGAGCGTGATCCGCTTCGAAAGGCACCCAGCCCCAGGTGATCTGTCTGCGGTCGGCCAGGTTTCCCTGTTCCGATTGTGCCTGGCCCGGGTTCTTGGGGTACCCAGGAAGTCACCCGGATGAGTTCTCCCGGGGGGCGGCGACGGTGGAGCCCGAAAGCGAAGACGTCCCCATGGTCGCTGGGAACGGTGGTCTCGGGCCATCGTTGGCCGTGGCGACACCGTAACCTCGTCCCATGAGCGTGAAGTCCACGAGCCAGGTGCTCTCGGTGAACCTGGCCCGCGTGCAGCCGAACCCGCACAAGCGCGCAGAGGCACTGACTGGCATCGACAAGATCTCAACGCCGGAGCCCGTCCTGGTGCGAGCGCCCGGCACCAAACGTGAGGCAATGGGCAGCGGGCTGGTCGGGGACACGGTCTGTGACCGAGGCAACCATGGGGGAGACACGCAGGCCGTCTATGCCTATGCCAGAGAGGACCTCAACTACTGGGAGTCCATCTTGGAACGCACCCTGGAAGGCGGCGTGTTCGGGGAGAACCTCACCATGGCAGGGGTTGACGTCAACGGGGCGGTGATCGGCGAGCGCTGGCGGATAGGGGACGAGCTCGAGCTGGCGGTGACGGCCCCGCGAATACCGTGTGGCACGTTCCGCGGCTGGATCGCCGAACGCGGCTGGTTGCGGACGTTCGCGCAGGCGGCCCTGCCGGGCACCTACCTGAGCGTTGTCAGCCCCGGGCAGGTCCGGGCCGGAGACCGGGTCTCCGTGCTCCAGCGTCCGGCCCATGGGGTCACGGTCGCCCACGTCTTCCGGGCGGTCACCCTCGAGCCGGCTCTGCTGCCGTCGATCCTGGCCGCCGAAGAGCTTGAGGACGAGGTCAAACAGATGGCTCGTGCCGCAAGGACCTTCTCGCTGGGTTGACCCCCGGCCCGGCCGTCTGACAGCCCGCGCCGATGGGGGCCGGGGTGCCGGGCAGGGCCCGTCGCCCTACCGCCGGTGTCGGCACAGGGCAACGGTTAGGCCCGGTCCCGGCGCAGCCTGCAAGGCCGCCGGCAGGTAGCTCGCCCAGAGGCAGCCAGTCTCGGCAAAGCCTGCGCTCTGGCCTGCGCGTCGCCCACGACCGCTGCACGGTTCCAGTTGGTGGCGGGTCACCTGGGCGCAGACCAGGATCGGGTTGCGCCCTGGCGTCCGCTCGCGCGGCTACCTGTTCGGCTCGTCGATGATCGGGGCGCTGATCGGGCAAGAGCGGCATCGCCACCACCACGGCTTTGCCTGTCTGGGGGTGGCTGCGGTGGTCCGTGGTCTGTGCGGTGTGTTGTCGGGCACCCTGCCTGCCGGTGAGGCGCCACCGAGCGCCCGGCGGCGCCCGGCGGCGCAGGGTGGCGCCTGTCCGTGCCCTGGTCGGGGTCGTGGGAGGATAGAAAAGGCCCGAACCCAGGGCTGTCCCCGCGTTGTCGAGAATCCTGAGGTAGTTCGCCCGTGTCACCCATGGCCCGTACCGCCCTTGAGCCGCACGCGACGCCCCCTGATCTCATCAGGAACTTCTGCATCATCGCTCACATCGACCACGGCAAGTCGACGCTGGCTGACCGGATGTTGCAGATCACCGGAGTCGTGGATCCGCGCGCGATGCGCGCGCAGTATCTGGACCGGATGGACATCGAGCGCGAGCGGGGCATCACCATCAAGTCCCAGGCGGTGCGCATGCCCTGGGAGGTCGACGACGTCACATACTGCCTGAACATGATCGACACGCCCGGGCACGTGGACTTCACCTATGAGGTGTCGCGCTCGCTGGCTGCCTGCGAGGGCGCGGTCCTGCTCGTGGACGCTGCCCAGGGCATCGAGGCCCAGACGCTGGCGAACCTGTATCTGGCGATGGAGGACGATCTCACGATCATCCCCGTGCTGAACAAGATCGACCTGCCCGCCGCCCAGCCGGAAAAGTATGCCGAGGAGCTCGCCAAACTGATCGGCTGTCAGCCCGAGGACTGCCTCAGGGTGTCGGGCAAGTCGGGGCTCGGTGTTGAGCCGTTGCTGAACCAGATCGTCCGCGACCTGCCGGCACCGGTGGGCGACCCCGACGCTCCGGCGAGGGCGATGATCTTCGACTCGGTCTATGACACATACCGCGGTGTGGTGACCTATGTGCGCGTCGTGGACGGCAACCTCAACCCTCGCGAGCGGATCGTGATGATGTCGACCAAGGCAACCCATGAGCTCCTCGAGATCGGCGTCATCTCCCCGGAGCCCGTAGTCTGCAAGGGGCTCGGTGTTGGCGAGGTGGGCTACCTCATCACCGGAGTCAAGGACGTGCGGCAGTCGCGGGTCGGCGATACGGTCACCAATGCGTCCAAGCCGGCGACCCAGGACCTCGGCGGCTACAGCGACCCCAGGCCGATGGTGTTCTCGGGCCTCTACCCCATCGACGGTTCGGACTACCCGGACCTGCGCGATGCCCTGGACCGGCTCAAGCTCAACGACGCGGCCCTGATCTACGAGCCCGAGACCTCGGTCGCACTCGGTTTCGGCTTCAGGGTCGGGTTCCTGGGTATGCTGCACCTGGAGATCGTCCGGGAGCGGCTCGAGCGTGAGTTCGACCTCGACCTGATCTCCACGCTGCCCAATGTGGTCTACGAGGTCAACCTGGACGACGGCAAGGTCATCACGGTGACCAACCCCAGCGAGTTCCCCAACGGCAAGATCGGCGACATCAAGGAACCGGTGGTTCGCGCCACCATCCTGGCACCGAGCGAGTTCATCGGCGCCGTGATGGAGCTGTGCCAGGCCCGGCGAGGCACCCTGCTTGGCATGGACTACCTTTCCGAGGAGCGCGTCGAGATGCGCTACACGCTGCCTCTGGCCGAGATCGTGTTCGACTTCTTCGACGCCCTGAAGTCCAAGACCCGTGGGTATGCCTCCCTGGACTACGAGCCTGCCGGTGACCAGGTTGCAGACCTGGTCAAGGTCGACATCCTCCTGCAGGGCGAGGCTGTCGATGCCTTCAGCTCGATCGTTCACAAGGACAAGGCTTACGCCTATGGCCTCATGATGGCCTCCAGGCTGCGCGAGCTGATCCCTCGCCAGCAGTTCGAGGTCCCGATCCAGGCCGCCATCGGTGCCCGCATCATCGCCCGCGAGACCATCCGCGCCATGCGCAAAGACGTTCTTGCCAAGTGCTACGGCGGTGACATCTCCCGCAAGCGCAAGCTGCTCGAGAAGCAGAAGGTGGGCAAGAAGCGGATGAAGATGGTCGGCCGGGTCGAGGTGCCCCAGGAGGCTTTCATCGCCGCCCTGTCCAACGACGTCGCGTCCGGTGGGGACCGGACCAAGAAGTAAGCCCTGATCATGAAGGGCGACCTGACCGAGCACTTCCAGCGCGGGACCGTCTCCTTCGTCCGCCGCGATGACCGGCTCCGCCCCCGGCTGCAGCGGACCTGGGACGCACACCAGCACCGGTGGGTGCTCGACGTGCCCAGAGTGCAGGGGTCCATGTCGGTAGCGCCGGGCTATCGCCTTGACGCTGAGCGTGACTTCGGCCGGGTGGCTCCGCTGGTTGTCGAGATCGGCTCCGGCACCGGCGATGCCGTCGTCCAAGGTGCCCACGCCAGACCCGGCACCAACTTCCTTGCCGTGGAGGTCTATCGCCCCGGTCTGGCCGCGACCGTAGCCAAGATCGTCCGCCACGACCTGACTAATGTCCGGCTGGTGCAGGCCGACGCCGTGCAGGTGCTCGAGCACATGCTGGCAGGGGGCAGCGCCGCCGAGATCTGGGTCTTCTTCGCCGACCCGTGGCACAAGAACCGTCACCACAAGCGGCGGCTGGTCAATCCGGGATTCGCCGAGCTGGCCGCGTCTGCTCTGGTGCGCGGAGGAACGCTGCGGCTGGCGACCGACTGGGCCGACTACGCGCGCCAGATGCGCGACGTTCTCGCCGGATGCGGCTCACTGACCAATCCGTACCGCGAGCTGACATCATCGCCTGCCCCGGGGGGCGGCATCTCAGGTGACCTGGGGGCTGGTTTCGCCCCGCGTTTCGAGGGTCGGGTCATGACGCGGTTCGAGCAGAAGGCACTGGTGTGTGGGCGCACTGTCTACGACCTCGAGCTCCGGCGGGCCTGAGAGCGGCGGACATGGCGCAGGCCCCGGAACGTATGAGGTTCCGGGGCCTGCGGCTGATCATCGACGGTGAGGGCCGACAACCTTACGGCGGTCCGCTGGCCCTCTCCGCACGCATCACCCGGCGGTCCAGCAGGCAGAGCCTGGCTGGTCAAGAACCTCGATCTCCAACCGATCCCGCTCCCGTTGCCGGGGCGTAGACAGATTTCTACGTGGTCTTCGGGCCGTCCGCAAGGGTTCTGGCACCAGAACTTTTCGTGGGTCGGCGTGTCGGCCCGACACGCCGGCCCAGGCCAGGTCAACGCCAGGCCTGGGCCGGCAGGTCAGGTTCTGAGGCAGGCTGCGGCTGCTGCGACTGACCAGATGGACCGTTGGCTCAGTGATCTGGCCGCAGGCCTGACGGGCACGGTGGTCGAGTTCTCGGCGATCCCTGCGAGGATGGGCATATGCCAAGTGCTTTGCCCGAGGGTGAACCTGCTCCGCTTTCTGGGGAGCTTCCCGGGTACGCACTGACGGCGCTAGGAGCAGGACCTCTTGGTATGTACGTCCACGTCCCGTTCTGCACGGTGCGCTGTGGCTACTGCGACTTCAACACCTACACGCTGAGCGAGCTCGGCGTGGACGGTGCCAGCGTCGGGACGTATGCCGACGTCGCCCTGCGCGAGCTCGATCTGGCCACCCGGGTGCTGGGTCCCTGCGCCCCCGCGGTCGCCACCGTGTTCTTCGGTGGGGGCACCCCCACCGTGCTGGCAGCCGGCGATCTGGTGAGGGTGCTGGACGGCATACGGACCCGATTCGGTCTGGCCCACAGCGCCGAGGTGACCACCGAGGCTAACCCGGACTCGGTCACCCCAGCGTCTCTGGAGACACTGGCTGCCGGCGGGTTCACCAGGGTCAGCCTTGGCATGCAGTCAGCGGTGCCTGACGTGCTGGCGACACTGGAACGCACCCACAACCCGGTCAACGTGGCCAGGGCGGTCCAGGCAGCGAAGTCCGCCGGTCTCAAGGTCAGCGTCGACCTGATCTACGGCACGCCGGGGGAGTCGATAGGTGACTGGCGTACGAGCCTGGACGCGGCGATCGACCTCGAGCCGGACCACATCTCGGCGTACGCCCTGGTCGTCGAGGAGGGCACCAAGCTGGGGGCCCAGGTCCGGCGGGGTCAGCTACCGGCCCCGCAGGACGACGACGAAGCCGACAAGTACGAGCTGGCCGACCAGGTCCTGGGCGCGGCCGGCTTCGCCTGGTATGAGGTGAGCAACTGGGCGCGCACGCGGGCAGACCGGTGCCGGCACAACGAGGGCTACTGGCGCGACAGTGCCTGGTGGGGTGTGGGACCGGGCGCTCACAGCCACATTGGTGGTATCCGGTGGTGGAACGTCAGGCACCCCAACGCGTTTGCCACCCGCCTGAACGCTGGGCTCTCGCCCGCTGCCGGTCGCGAGCTGCTCACCAGCGACCAGCGTTACGACGAGCGGGTGCTGCTCGGGACCCGGTTGGTGGACGGGCTACCGATCGAGCAGCTGCGCCCCGACGGCGCCTCGGCGGTGGCAGGCCTGATTGCGGAAGAGCTGATCGAGGCGCCGAGCGCTCTGGGGCCGCGCCGGGTCGTGCTGACCCTGCGCGGCCGCCTGCTCGCGGACGTCGTTGTGCGCCGTCTGCTGGCGTTCTAGCTGGCGTTCTAGGCAACCATCTGGGGGATGAACGGGTAGTCGTAAGGCTCACCCTTGTTCGCCGCGATTGCCCCCATAATCGGGAAGACAATCCAGCAGATAAATATGGCCAGCCCGGTAACGAAGCCGATGAGGATGAAGATCAGCACTCCCGAGATCACCTAGCCAATCGCCGCGATGATCTGGAAGCTCAGCGCCTGCGCTGCGTGGCGACGGATGAAGGGGTCGCGGTCCTTGAAGATCAGGTAGATCACCAGTGGCGCGATGAAGTAGAAGAGAAAGCCGCCCAGGTTGGCGATCATCGCCCACATCCGGGCCTCCCCCGCAGTGACCGGCGCAGCCGGCTGGCTGTATCCGTGCCGCTGAACAGGTGGCGGCGGCGCAGGAGGCGGAGGCAGCGGAGCTGACTGCCCTGAGTACGGCGGCTGGCCGGGGACGGCTGCCCGGACTTCGGCTGCTCACCCTCAGTGGGTTGGCCTCCTGGGTTCTCAGTCATGCAGATTGCCTCCCGAAGGTCGCACACTGAACGCTTCGCCTCATCGAATCTAGGGCCCGGACCGAATTCAGTGGAGATTTGTCACCATTTGTCTGGTTTTGTTTTTGTCTCTTCTGAGTTGCCACCCTGAGATCTCTTCACTGCCGGCCCGGAACCCGACTTCGTCAGTCCTGAGCTGTGACGAAGTCAATGAGCTCCTCGACACTGGCCAGCAGAGCTGGCTCGAGGTCGGCATAGGTGCGGACTGTGGCCAGGATGCGTGCCCAGGCGTTGGCGATGTCGGTCTGGCTCTCGTGTGGCCAGCCCAGGGCGGCGACGATGCCGTGCTTCCAGGACTGCCCGCGAGGGATGACCGGCCAGCTCTGCAGACCCAGGCGCTCGGGGCGCACCGACTGCCACACATCGACGTACGGGTGACCCAGGATGGTGACGTACTGCGCGTAGCGGCGCAGGGCGCGGGCCTGCGCAACCAGCTTGTTCTCCTTGGTGCCCGGCACGAGGTGGTCGACCAGAACCCCGAGGCGCCGCCCGGGTCCGGGCTGGAAGCCAGCGATGACGGCTGCGAGATCGTCGACGCCGTCGAGCATCTCGACGACGACCGCCTCGATTCGCAGATCGTCGCCCCAGACCTTCTCGACGAGCTCGGCGTCGTGCTTGCCCTCGACGAAGATGCGTGAGCCTGCGGCGACCCTGGCTCGGACGCCCGTCACGGCCCGTGAGCCACTGGCTGTGCGAGACATGGCGTCACGGGCCTGTGCCGCGGCCGCGTGGGCGGCCGCGGCTGGTCGGGTCAGGATGACCGGTGCGCCGTCCAGCAGGAACCCCGGGCCCAACGGGAAGCCCCTGCTGCGTCCGTGGCGGTCCTCGAGATGGACGACCTGCATGCCGCCGGCCTTCTCCACCCTGGTGACAGCCCCACACCAGCCAGTCTCGACATCTTCGACGACCAGCCCCGGCTCGGCCTCGACCTCATGTGCCCGCCCGTTCCTGGGGACGTGCCAGTCGCCCGAAAGGACGTCGGCGCCGTATCGGTTGTCCACCCCGGCATCGTAGACTTGGCACTCTACAAAGCGGAGTGCCAACGCGCCGTGGGACGATACGGGGCGGCCCGGTAGTTGACAAAGACGACCGCTCACATGGGACAGGAGGTGGACCGATGCCTGACGAACGAAGGATGGCGGTGCTGGACGCCATCGTCAAGGACTACGTGAAGACCTCCGAACCGGTCGGTTCCAAGGCGCTTCTGGAGCGTCACCGTCTCGGTGTCTCGGCAGCGACCGTGCGCAACGACATGGCAGCCCTGGAGGACGAAGGCCTGATCTCTGCGCCGCACACCAGTGCCGGGAGGGTTCCCACCGATGCGGGCTACCGGATGTTCGTCGACCGGCTCAGCGAGCTGAAACCCATGAGCGGGCCGGAGCGCACCGCCATCTCGACGTTTCTGCGCGGGGCGGTGGATCTGGACGACGTCGTGGACCGCACCGTCCGGTTGCTGTCCTCGCTGACCCATCAGGTGGCGGTCATGCAGTACCCGTCGCTGACCCGCTCCTCGGTCCGTCACGTCGAGCTGCTGCCGATGGGCGCCAACCGCCTGATGGTCGTTCTCATCCTCAACACCGGCAGGGTCGAGCAGCGTGTCATCGAGTCCTCCCGTGACCTGCTGGGCGCCGAGGGGGAACAGTTCATCGCCGACCTGAGGTTGCGGCTCAACGCTGAGACCGGCGGGCATCAGCTCATCGAGGCAGCCGCCCGCTTGCAGCCGCTGCCCGAGAACTTCACGCCGGCCGATCGCGACCTTGTCCGCGCGGTCATCCGCTCGCTGGAGGACGCGCTGGTCGAGGAGCGCGAGGAGCGCGTGGTCCTGGCCGGGACGTCCAACCTCATGCGCTTCGGCACCGACTTCCCGTTGACCATCGGACCGGTGCTGGAGGCACTTGAGGAGCACGTCGTGCTGCTCAAGCTCCTTGCCACCATGAGCAACGAAGGTGACGTGGTGGCAGTCCGCATCGGACACGAGAATCCGCATGCGGGGCTGAGCGCGACGTCCGTGGTCAGCACCGGTTACGGCGCCGGCAAGGAGGTCGTGGCCGGTCTCGGTGTGCTCGGGCCGACCCGGATGGACTACCCCACGACGATGGCGTCAGTGCGAGCCGTGGCCCGTTACGTCTCACAGATCCTGGCACCATGAAACAGACACCAGCGCGCGACTCCGACGACATGACTTGGGCCAACTCCACCATCAACTTGCGCAAGGACACTCTTTGAACAACTACTACCAGGATCTGGGCGTTGCACGTGACGCCACCACCGAGGAGATCAAGCGCGCCTACCACCGGCTGGCGCGCAAGATGCACCCCGATGTCAATACTCACGACGGAGCCGAGGAGGAGTTCAAGAAGGTCTCTCAGGCGTACGACGTGCTCGGCGACCCCGAGAAGCGCCGGGCCTACGACGCCGGCTCGGATCCCTACGGCGGCGCAAGTGCCGGCTTCGGTCAGGGCTTCTCGTTCAGCGACGTCATGGACGCGTTCTTCGGCCAGGCGGCCGGCGGCGCCGGACGGGGGCCCCGTTCGCGCCAGCGTCGGGGTCAGGACGCTCTGATCCAGATCGAGATCGATCTCTCCCAGGCCGTCTTCGGTGCCGAGCGAGAGCTGTCGTTGGACACCGCGGTTGTCTGCGCCACCTGCAAGGGCAGCGGATCGCAGCCGGGCACCAGCACCCGCAGCTGTGACGTCTGTGGCGGTAGGGGCGAGATCCATCAGGTTCAACGGTCCTTCCTTGGCCAGGTCATGACCTCGCGCACCTGCTCTGCATGCCAGGGCGTTGGCACCGTGATCGCCAACCCTTGCTTCGAGTGCTCCGGTGAGGGTCGGGTGCGCACCCGGCGCAGCCTCAAGCTGCGGGTCCCGGCCGGTGTTGACACCGGCACCAGGATCCAGCTTTCCGGTGAGGGTGAGGTCGGTTCAGGAGGGGGGCCAGCGGGCGACCTGTATGTCGAGGTGGTCGTGGCCGCCCATGAGACCTACCAGCGCCGAGGGGACGACCTGCACTGCTCGGTCGAGCTCCCCATGACTGCAGCGGCCCTGGGTGCGACCGTCAAGCTCGACACGTTCGACGGGATGACCGACCTTGAGATCAGGCCAGGCACTCAGCCGGGCGACATCATGACCCTCAAGGGCAAGGGCGTCACCCACCTTCGGGGGACCGGACGCGGTGACATCCTGGTCCATGCCGGGATTCAGACGCCCACCAAGCTCACGCCCGAGCAGGAGAAGATGCTGCGCGAGTTCGCCGCGGCACGCGGCGAAGAGCGTCCCGAAGGCCGGATGACCCTGGCCTCCCAGGGGCTGTTCGGCAAGCTGCGCGACGCCTTCCTGGGTAAGTAGACCTATGTCGTGACCGCCCCGCTGTTCTTCGTATCTGCCGATCAGCTGGCCGGGGCCACGGCGGGGTCTGAGCTCATCCTGGGTGGTCTTGAGGGACGCCATGGCGCCACGGTCAAGCGGATCGGCGTCGGTGAGCAGGTTCTGCTCACCGACGGGACCGGCCATCGCGCCGACGCCGTCGTCGAGAGCGTCGGCACGGGGATACTGCGCCTGCGCTTGGGTGCGACATCCCAGGAACAACAACCGGACTCGCGTTTCGTCCTGGTTCAGGCGCTGGCCAAGGGAGATCGCGGTGAGCAGGCCATAGAGGCCGCCACCGAGCTCGGGGTCGACGAGGTGGTTCCCTGGCAGGCTGCCCGCAGCATCGTGATCTGGCGCGGCGAGCGAGCTGCCAGATCCCGGCGCAAATGGGAGTCTGTCGTCCTCGCCGCGGCCAAGCAGTCGCGGCGGGCTCGCGTCCCGCTGGTCAGCGATCTCGCAGGCCAGGGCGCCGTGATAGCGCGGATCGAGGCGGCGGCCCTTGCGCTGGTCCTGCACGAGGAGGCCCACCAGCGGTTGGCCGCACTGGAGCTACCCCAGTCGGGGGACGTGGTGGTGATCGTCGGTCCCGAGGGTGGGGTCGCTCCCCAGGAGCTGGCTGCGTTCGTCGCCGCAGGCGCAGTGCCGGTGCGGCTGGGACCCACCGTCCTGCGCTCCTCCAGCGCGGGACCGGCAGCACTCGCGGTGCTCAGTGCTGCCGGTCGCTGGCGCTGACGTCTCGGTCAGGGCCGGCGCCTACCTCACAGTGAACGGCTTTGACGTCTCGGCGGCGACCTGGCTGCTCTGCATGCTCACCTCGAACCTCGCGAATGGTGTAGCTGCCAGCGGTGAGCGCGCCCAGTCCCACCTGCCAGGTACCACGGGTTGGACATCCGCTGGAGGCTGTGGCGGCACCGGACCTGACGACCGTGCCGTTCAGCTTCAGCTGCCACCCCGTGGTGCCCTCGAAGGCGCAGGACTGGCCCGTGGCCACCACCATTGCATGGCTGGGATAGGCGAGGGCACCCGCCGGGAGAACCTGGTTCCGCACAGGGGCCGTGATCCAGATCGGTGCGAGCCCCTGGTGCTGCAGGTCCGTGCTGGGCTGTTGTACGCCTGGGCGGTGGGGTAGGTCCCGAACAGCATCGGTGGGCCGTTGGCGAAGGCGAGCTTCACCGGAACAGCCCCGTGGCCGAGAGCGGCCTGCGCGGTCCAGGCGAGCTCCTGGACCGCAGGCTTGGTCTGGGCGGCAGAGAATCCGCTCGCGCACGGGCCACTGACGGTGATGGTGATGGTGACCAGGCTCGGGGGCCCGGTGAGGTTCGTGACCGCTGTGCCCGACCACGGCTGCAGGTAGGGCTCGACGTTGGCCAATGGTGCGGGGTCCATCGCCACGGCCACGGCGGCTTTGACAGTCTGAGCCGCGGTGGCCGCGGTGGGAACGGCCGTGCGGACGAGCTCCCGGTAGAGGCCGATCTGGTCGCCGGTGGCGGTGATGCACCGACGAAGTAGGCCGGCAGCATCACCTGGGTGGCGGTTCCCGCCGCGCTGGCGTTGGGGGTCGTGGCCGGTGATGGCTTGGCACGGCCAACGGTACCGGTGCAGGGCTTTGTCGGGCCGTCGGTGCGACAGTGGCTGCCGCGGCCGGTGGGGACGTCACGGCGCGGGTCGCCGCAAGGGTCTCCGGCTGGCTGCCGCCGCTGCTGGACACGCCCCAGACCGCGGCGCCGAGCAGGACCACCCAGGCCGCTGCGCCAGCCGGGATGAGCCAGCGCCGCTGAGGTTCGACCTGCGCAGTCTCATGGTGGGCCATGGCCAGGATCTCGGTCCTTCGCTCATGTGGCGTGACTCGCTCAGCCACCCGGTGCAGGACCTCCCGCAGCCTGCCTTCAAGATCGTCGGGTGTCATGACGTGCCCTCCACATCGGATCGCAAGGCCGTCAGGCCCCGGTGAGTATGAGTCTTGACCGAGCCTGCCGAGATGCTCACAGCGTCGGCTGTCTGGGACTGGCTCAGATCCAGGTAGTAGCGCGGGGTCAGCACCTGCCACTGTCGTGGGGGTAGGTGCCCCAGCGCTGCCAGAAGCCGGGCGCCGCCCGCGCTCTGGAGGGCGCGTGCCTGCGCGCTCGGCTCCTTGGTGCTGCCCTGGGCGGTCATGGCGCTGGTCTGCGAGCTCAGATAGCGGCCCTCGACCCTGCGGTGGCGCAAGACCGAGTGTGAACTGTTGACCACGCAGCGGCGCAGGTAGGCCAGAGCCAGGTCCCGGTTCTGCTGCCGGGACCAGTGGGAGCTCATCGCCACGAAAGCGTCCGGGACCCTCTCCTCGGCCAGCTGCTGGTCTCGGACCAGCAGCCAGGACAGGCGCACGAGAGAGTGCCAGGAGACGGCATACAAGTCGGTGAGCGCCTGGTCGGGCACCCACATCGTGTCAGCCGACCCGGTATCCTCCCCTTGGGCCGCGGTCAACGTTCTCACGCAGATAAGACGCCGTGCGCCATCACGAGGTTGACGCCCCGTACGCTCGGCTCATGAGCACCGATCACGTTCCAGCTGCGAGCGACTGCCTGTTCTGCAAGGTCATCGCCCGCCAGATCCCGGCAGAGATCATCTACGAGACGTCGACGGCTCTGGCATTTCGCGATATCAAGCCGCAGGCGCCGACCCATGTGCTGGTGATTCCCAAGGAACACCAGCCGGACGTCGTGGCCTTGGGTCTCTCATCCCCGCAGGGGGTGGTGGAGCTGTTCGAGGCGGTCGGGGCAGTGGCGCGACTGGAGGGTCTGGAGGCCGGGTACCGCAGCGTCTTCAACACCGGCGCCCTGGCCCAGCAGGAGGTGTTTCACGCGCACGTGCACGTCCTGGGGGGTCGGGCCATGACGTGGCCGCCAGGCTGAGAAGCCACGTAGACTGAGTTCAAGATGACTGACGATGGACGACCCACGCACATCATCGTTCTTCCGCCCGACTTGTCCATGGTGACGCTGCTCGGGCCGCGGGACGAGCTGCTTCGTGCCATGGAGAACTCCTTCCCCCACCTGGATTTGCTGGTCCGCGGCAATGAGTTCCACGTCTCGGGTGCCGGATCCGACGTGGCGCTGCTCGAGCGCACGATCGACGAGCTTCTGATCGTCCTGGGGACCGGCCAGGCATTGAATCGCGATGCGGTCGAACGTTCCGTGTCCATGCTGCGCGCCCACACCAAGGAGCGCCCCGCGGACGTTCTCACGATGAATATCCTGTCCAACCGCGGACGGACGATCCGGCCCAAGACCTTGGGCCAGAAGCGTTACGTGGACGCGATCGACAAGAACACCATCGTTTTCGGCATTGGGCCTGCGGGGACCGGTAAGACCTACCTGGCGATGGCCAAGGCGGTCGCCTCGCTACAGACCAAGCAGGTCAGCCGGATTATCCTGACCCGGCCGGCGGTCGAGGCGGGCGAGCGGCTTGGCTTCCTTCCGGGCACGCTCAGCGACAAGATTGATCCGTACCTGCGGCCGTTGTATGACGCGTTGCATGACATGGTCGACTCCGAGTCGATCCCGAGGCTGCTGGCTGCGGCCACCATCGAGGTGGCTCCGCTGGGCTACATGCGAGGCCGCACCCTCAACGACGCGTTCATCATCCTGGACGAGGCACAGAACACCTCGCCGGAGCAGATGAAGATGTTTCTGACCCGGCTGGGCTTCGGCTCCAAGATGGTCGTGACCGGCGACGTGACCCAGATCGACCTCCCCTCAGGGACACCTTCGGGGTTGAAGGTGGTCCAGGAGATCCTCGAAGGGGTCGACGACGTGCACTTCGCCGAGCTGAACGCTCATGACGTGGTGCGTCACGCGCTGGTCGGGTCCATCGTCGAGGCCTACGGGCGGTGGGACCAGCTGACCAGCGCGCCAACCAGGACCGCGTCAGCCAGGACCGCGTCAGCCAGGACCAGGCGGTGAGCGGCCGTGAGCATTGACGTTCTCAACGAGAGCGACTTCTCCCTCGACGAGATGGAGCTGGTCGCCTGCGCGAAGTACGTCATGGGCGAGATGAGGGTTCACCCGCAGGCAGACCTCTGTATCAAGCTGGTCGACGAAGCGGCGATGGAGGTCCTGCACGTGCAGTGGATGGACCTGCCCGGCCCAACCGACGTCATGAGCTTCCCGATGGACGAGCTTCGTCCTGGTCGCGACGAACAGGAGCCCGCCGAGGGCATTCTCGGCGACATCGTGATGTGCCCGTCGGTGGCCGCGCGCCAAGCGGTCGGGGCGGGCCATGCCACTGAGGAGGAGCTGTTGCTGCTGCTGACCCATGGCATCCTGCACCTGCTCGGCTATGACCATGACGAGCCAGAGGCGGAGCGCGAGATGTTCGAGCTCCAGCGCACGCTGCTGCTGACCTTCCTGGCCGGCCGCGGCCGCCGCGTCGGTCGCTGACTGCCCCCGCGGACTCACGAGACAGCCATGGCTATCAAGCTCATCACTGCGGCGTTTGCCAGCATCGTGGTCGCGTTCGTGATGGCTGCCGCGGAGTCATCCCAGTCTCGCCTCTCTCGTCACCGGGCCGCTGAGCTCGTCGAAGAGGGCCGCCGAGGGGCGTCGGCGCTGGCGATCATCGTGGCTGACAGTGCGGCACACCTGTCGGCGGCGGCCTTCGTGCGAGTGCTGGCCGAGTCGGCGGCGGCCGTGCTGATCACGTTGGCCGTGGTCAGGTCGGTGAACGGCTTCTGGCCTGCCCTGCTGATCTCCATCGCAGTGATGGCTGTGGTCTCCTTCGTCCTGGTGGGGGTATCCCCGCGGACGCTGGGCCGCCAGCACGCCGACCGGGTGTCGTTGCTGACCGCACCGACCCTGGTACTGCTGCGCCGGGTGCTCGGTCCGGTGGCCCGCCTGCTGGTGACGCTCGGCAACGCGGTAACCCCGGGACGCGGTTTTCGCGACGGGCCGTTCGACTCCGAGGCCGAGCTGCGTGATCTGGTCGATATGGCGGAGGAGGCGTTGCTCATCGAGGCCGGGGAACGCCAGATGATCCACTCGGTCTTCGAGCTTGGCGACACCGTGGTCCGCGAGGTCATGGTGCCGCGCACCGACATGGTGACCATGGACCAGGACAAGACACTGCGCCAGGCGATGTCGTTGTTCCTGCGATCGGGGTTCTCGCGCATCCCCGTTGTCGGAGACGGACCCGATGATGTTCTCGGGCTGCTCTACTTCAAGGACGTCGCGCGCCGGGCCTACGGGGATGCCAAGGCGGCCAAGCTGCCGGTGCATCAGCAGATGCGCCCGGCGCGCTACATTCCCGAGAGCAAGCCGATCGACGACCTGCTGCGTGAGATGCAGCGGGACCAGAACCACTTTGCCATCGTCATCGATGAATATGGTGGAACCGCAGGCCTGGTCACCCTGGAGGACATCCTCGAGGAGATCGTGGGAGAGATTGACGACGAGTATGACCGCGAGGCACCCGGAGTTGAAGAGCTCGAGGACGGCTCGACCCGGGTGCCCGCCACGATGCACGTCGACGACCTGGCCGAGCTCTTTGACGTGACGCTCGAGGAGGACGAGGTCGACACCGTCGGAGGTCTGCTCGGCAAGACCATCGGTCTGGTCCCGATCCCGGGGTCATGTGGTCAGGTTGCCGGGCTGTCCCTGACGGCAGAACGCATGGCCGGGCGCCGCCACCGGATCGACACGGTGATCGTGCGACGCTTGGCGGACACCAAGAAACGCAAGAGTATGCGGGAGGAAGCATCGTGACCCAGGACTTCAGGGCCGGTTTCGCCTGTCTGGTTGGCCGCCCCAACGCCGGTAAGTCGACGCTGACCAATGCCATGGTGGGCCAGAAGGTCGCCATCACCTCGAGCAAGCCACAGACCACTCGGCACACCATCCGGGGGATCGTGACCTCCGACACGGGGCAGCTGATCCTTGTCGACACCCCCGGTCTGCACAAGCCGCGGACACTGCTGGGCCAGCGCCTGAACGACATGGTCCGCGAGACCTTGCTGGAGGTCGACGTGATCGGCTTCTGCCTGCCCGCCGACCAGCGGATCGGTCCCGGCGATGCGTACATCGCCAGGGAGCTGACCGAGCTGATGACGGCCAAGCACACTCCCGTGGTGGCCCTGGCGACCAAGAGCGACCGGGTCGACAAGCAGCGTCTGGCTGAGCACCTCATTGCTATCGACCAGCTCGGCGAGTGGGCTGCCATCATTCCCTGCTCGGCTGTGCGCGGCGACCAGGTCGGGGAGGTCACCTCCCTGCTGGCGTCCTACCTGCCCGTTTCGCCGATGCTGTATCCCGACGGGGTGCTGACCGACGAGCCGCAGGTCATCATGATCGCCGAGCTGGTCCGCGAGGCAGCCCTTGAGGGCCTTGACGACGAGATGCCGCACAGCCTGGCTGTCGTCGTCGAGGAGATGCTGGCCCGGGCCGGCCGGCCGGAGATCTCCCCGATGCTGGACGTCAGAGTCAATGTCTTCGTCGAACGGTCCAGCCAGAAGGCCATCATCATCGGGAAAGGCGGATCGCGACTTCGTGAGGTCGGTACCACCGCGCGCAAGGGGATCGAGGCGCTGCTCGGTCAGCGGATCTATCTCGACCTGCACGTCAAGGTAGCCAAGGACTGGCAGCGCGATCCCAAACAGCTGCAGCGGCTGGGCTTCTAGGATCCCACCATGCGGGACCGATGTCCGATTGGTGGACGTCGCCGTGTCCAACGGCATATCGTAGGGGTGTGCGCATTGCGTTGGGAGCTTGGCTCCTTCTTCGTTGCCGCGGCGAGGCCCTCTGACTCGGCCACCCTCGTCGCGGAGTTTGAGTTGCCCGGCCCCACCGAATGCAACCAGACGTTAGAGGCGAGAACATGATTCAGCCACAGCAACCCAGCGGTATGCCGGTCGGCAAGTATCTGCCCTTCGATCAACAGGTCTCGGTGGAGCTGGCCGACCGTACCTGGCCGACGAAGCGGATGACCCAGGCTCCGCGCTGGTGCGCGGTCGATCTGCGCGACGGCAACCAGGCCCTGATCGACCCGATGAGCCCTGAGCGCAAGATGCGGATGTTCAACCTGCTGGTGCGCTTGGGCTACAAGGAGATTGAGGTCGGCTTCCCGTCCGCGAGCCAGACCGACTTCGACTTCGTGCGGATGCTGATCGAGGGGGAGCACATCCCCGACGACGTGACCATCCAGGTGCTGACCCAGGCTCGTGACCACCTCATCGAGCGTACGTACGACTCGATCCGCGGTGCCAAGCAGGCAATCGTGCATCTGTACAACTCGACCTCGGTGCTGCAACGGCGGGTCGTCTTCGGTCTGGACCAGGACGGCATCGTCGACGTCGCACTGGAAGGCGCGCGCCTGTGCCGCAAGTTCGAGGAGACCATCCCCGAGACGACCGTCTACTACGAGTACTCACCGGAGTCGTACACCGGAACTGAGCTCGAGTTTGCGGCCCGGATCTGCAACGAGGTCATCGAGGTTCTCGACGCCAGGCCCGACCACAAGGTGATCATCAACCTGCCCGGGACGGTCGAGATGACCACGCCCAACGTCTACGCCGACTCGATCGAGTGGATGTCGCGTCATCTGGCCCGCCGTGAGTCGATCGTGTTGTCGTTGCACCCGCACAACGACCGTGGGACGGCCGTGGCCGCGGCTGAGCTGGCCTTCCTGGCTGGGGCCGAACGGATCGAGGGCTGTCTGTTTGGCAACGGCGAGCGCACCGGCAACGTCTGCCTGGTGACCCTCGGCATGAACCTCTTCAGCCAGGGTATCGACCCGCAGATCGACTTCTCCGATATCGACGAGATCCGGCGCACGGTCGAGTACTGCACCCAGCTTCCGGTCCACGAGCGCCATCCCTATGGTGGCGACCTCGTCTTCACGGCCTTCTCCGGATCCCATCAGGACGCGATCAAGAAGGGGTTCGACTCCATGGAGAAGGACCTGGCGAACAGCCCGACGGCCTCGTCGGTCGACGATCTCGTCTGGGCAGTGCCCTACCTGCCCATCGACCCGCATGACATCGGTCGGACCTACGAGGCTGTCGTCCGCGTCAACAGCCAGTCCGGCAAGGGTGGTGTGGCCTACCTCCTCAAGAGCGAGCACCAGCTCGACCTGCCGCGCAGGCTGCAGATCGAGTTCAGCGGTGTCGTCCAGAGGCGCACCGACTCCAGCGGTGGCGAGGTCTCGTCGGCAGAGCTGTGGTCGGCGTTCCGGGACGAGTACCTGCCGGTCAGCAAGGCAGACGCCGCTGCGGCCAATGGTGAGCAATGGGGACGGTTCTCACTGCTCAGCATGCGCTCGGACTCGACCGTGGAGGCCGCCGACACGATCTCGGTAAGGCTTACCGACCATGGCCAGGAGGTCACGATCGAGGGCACTGGCAACGGTCCGATCGCCGCCTTCGTGTCTGCCCTGTCAACCCTTGATGTGGACGTGCGCGTCCTGGACTACGCCGAGCACGCGCTGTCCTCCGGTGGAGACGCGACGGCAGCCGCCTACGTGGAGTGCACGCTCGGCGACCGGGTGCTGTGGGGAGTGGGCCTGGACGCCAACATCGTGATCGCCTCGCTCAAGGCGGTCATCTCGGCGGTCAACCGTTCGGTGCGCGACAAGGTCGTCGCTGCAGGCTGAGGCGGATCAGGTCAGCCGTTGCCCGCGGCACTGCGCCGGTCGAGACGGTCCAGGGCCAAACGGCCCCCAGAGCCCTTGAGAGCGCCCCGGGTCGGCCGGTGCCACAGCCAACAGTGCAGATCTGCTGCCGCCGCGGTGACGGTGGCGGCTGCCGGCTCGCCGGTGTCCGATCCGGCGAGCGTGAGGACGGGCTCGTCATGGGCCGTGCCGGTTTCCTTCAGCCCGGTGAGCTGGCCGAGCCACAACAGCCAGGACCGGCCGGTACCGGTGGTCTGGACCCGCACTGAAGGGGCCGGGTCCGGGGCGAAGTGAGCCGAGGGTGCTGGTTCGGCATCCAGGAAGCACAACGCCTCGTCGACACCGTCGGTGCGAAGGTCAGGATCCGTCGGGGTGCGGTCGCCGGCGGTGAGCTCGGCGTCGATCCGGTGGATGAGCGCCTCGTGTGCCTGGCGGCGACGGATGAACCCGACCCTCTGGTCCCGCGACCAGGTCCACGCCGACGTCTGCGGGCAGGCCGCCGCGAGGTTGTGCCGCAGACCGTCGCTGGCCTGCCCGAAGAAGGCGAGCAGGCCATCGCGGCCAGCGGGGCGTCCACCGTTGTCGAGGTTCTCGACCTCCGCGTGAACGGTCAGCCCTCGACCGATGATCGCGGCCCAGAACCACTGAACCTGCCCGAGGTGCCACAGGAGGTCGTCGGCGTCCCAGTCGGGGCAGGTCAGCACCCGAGCCTCGGGTGGTGTCTGGGCAAGGGCCTGCACGAAGCGTGCCGAGTCGGCAGCCAGGTGGGTCAGGTAGTCCAGATCGTGCGCAGCGCTGCCTGTCTTCATGACCGGCAACCTATCTGCTGCCGGTGAGCGGCACGGCATACCGACGTTCGCCCGCTGGCATAGGACAATGAGGCCATGGCCCTCTACCGTGACGCTGCGATCGTCCTGCGCGCCCAGAAACTGGGTGAGGCGGACCGCATCGTCACGCTCCTGACGCGCCAGCACGGCAAGGTCAGGGCCGTTGCCAAGGGCGTGCGCCGGACCAGGTCGCGCTTCGGGGCTCGGCTCGAGCCGTTCATGATCGTCGACGTCATGCTCTATGAGGGGCGCTCGCTGGACACCGTGACCCAAGCCGAAACCCTAGCCCCGTATGGCGATCCGATCGCCCGCGACTACGTCGCCTACACCGCGGCGACGGCGATGCTCGAGACTGCTGAACGGCTCACCGAGGAGCGCGAGCCTGCGGTGCAGCAGTTCTTGCTGCTGGCCGGCGGGCTGAGCGCGCTGGCCGGCGACGAGCACGAGGCAGGGCTGGTGCTGGACTCCTACCTGCTGCGGTCGCTGGCAGTCGCTGGGTGGGCACCGAGCTTTCACGACTGCGCACGCTGTGGTGCGCCGGGGCCCCAGCGTGCCTTCAACCTCGCCAGCGGCGGCACGGTCTGCCCGTCCTGCCGGACGCCCGGCTCAGCGGTTCCGGCGCTGGCCACTCTGGAGCTGCTGGCGGCCCTGCTCGTCGGCGACTGGGACGTTGCCGACAAGAGCCTGTCTCAGCATCGTCGTGAGGGCAGTGCCCTGGTGACCGCCTTCCTGCAGTGGCATCTCGAGCGCGGCGTGCGCTCCCTGCGGCTGGTGGAGCGGGTGTGACCAAGCTCAAGGCGGATGGGCGTCGCAGCAGGGGCAGGAATGGATCCAGCGGTGGCACGCTGCCGAGCAGGAGCATTGCGCCGTTCCCGCATCCGTCCGGTGCCCGCCCACCCGTCCTGCCCGCGGAGCTGGTCCCCGGGCACGTCGCGATCGTGATGGACGGCAACGGTCGTTGGGCGAACGCGCGCGGGCTGCCTCGCACAAAGGGCCATGAGGCCGGAGAGGCGTCGTTGCTGGACGTTGTTGCCGGAGCCATCGAGATCGGCGTCAAGAACGTCTCGGCGTACGCCTTCTCGACCGAGAACTGGAAGCGCTCGCCGGATGAGGTCCGCTTCCTGATGGGCTTCAACCGCGATGTGATCCGGCGCCGTCGCGACATCCTCAACGACTGGGGTGTCCGCGTTCGATGGATGGGCCGGCGCCCGCGCCTGTGGCTGTCGGTGATCAAGGAGCTCGAGGTCGCCCAGGAGCTCACCCGCAACAACACCGTCATGACATTGACCATGTGCGTCAACTACGGCGGTCGGGCCGAGATCGCCGATGCCACTCGCCGGATCGCTCAGCTCGTGCTGGAAGGGCGGCTCAAGCCGGACCATATCGACGAACACACTCTCGCCCGACATCTCGACGAGCCGACGATGCCGGAGGTCGACCTGTTCGTGCGGTCCTCTGGTGAGCAGCGGACCAGTAACTTCCTGCTGTGGCAGTCGGCCTACGCCGAGATGGTCTTTCTGGACACGCTCTGGCCCGATTTTGACCGGCTCGACCTATGGCGTGCCATTGAGATCTATGCCGCTCGGGAGCGACGTTACGGCGGGGCCGTGGACCGGGCGATGGGTCCTGGCTGAGGCCAGCCAGGGCGTGGTCAGGGGGTGCAGTCGGAGCAGAGGCCGAAGATCTCCAGCGTGTGGTGTACGTCGCTGAAGCCGTTCTCGGCGCTGATCTTGTCGGTCCAGCTCTCCACTGCAGGTCCCTCGACCTCCACTGTCTTTCCGCAGTTGCGGCAGACCAGGTGATGGTGATGCCCGTTGCTGCACCGCCGGTAGACAGCCTCTCCTTCGCTGGTCCGCATCATGTCCACGTCGCCGTCGGCGGCCATGGCCTGAAGAGTGCGGTAGACCGTGGCCAGTCCGACGCCCTGACCCTGGGCGCGAAGGCGGGCGTGGAGGTCCTGGGCCGACATGAAGTCGCCAATGTTCACGAGCAGCGCCTCGACGGCAGCGCGTTGTCTGGTCGGCCGTCGGAAGGTCATGGACATCAGTGCCTCACGGGTTCGTCTTGGGTCTGCAGCGGGTTGTGCTCGTCGTAGTGGCCTTCATGCGTCGTATGGCGGTGGCCGTCGTGAAGATAGTCGACATGGTGTTCGTGCTCGATGGCGGGGTGGTCGCAGTGGGCCATGGTCGTGTTCGTGCTGTTCGGCCTCGTTGTGCCGTCTGCTCGTGATCCGACCTCGCGGGGCGCTGTTCGAAGCCGCGACCATCAAGAGCTCCATGGCCGGCAGGAGATGGTGCCGCCAGGAGCGGTGTTGGCGTCGAACGACGCCGGCACCCAGCGACGCTGCAGACCACTGCGATCACCACGGCGATAACCGCAGGGTAGAACGACGCGACGACGGCCAAGGGCGCCTGCGCCCTGCTTTCCAGGCGCAGGCGACCTGCAGGCACCCAGGACAAGGGCGAGCATGAGCAGGGGCGCGCCGGCGAGGACTCTTCGTGACGGGATGTCGCGCCATACTGGATTTAGTGAGACTCGTTCTCAGTCCAGGAGCCCCGAGAGAGGGACGAATGGTCATAGCGGGCAAGGTCAGGAGTATCTGTCGTGCACGGGCCCCTCAGCTGCGCGGGAAGAGCTGCACGACGGCCAGGGCCACGGCAATCAACAGCACGGCGAGCCGCATGATGCGCTCCGAGCTGCTCAGTGCCGGCCACGACAGATAGAGCACCCAGGCCACGAAGACGGCCGCCAGAGCCATGAGGACGAATCCGGCCGGCCCTCCGATCAGCACGCCGCCCACGAGCAGGGCAAGCAGGATCAGGAACGGCACCAGTCGTGGCAGCTGGCTGAGCTTGGTCATCAGGGGCAGGCTGGCGTGATCGATGCGTTGACGCACACTATTGGGCACCACATCAGGCTACGGGAGTCAGCCTGCGCCAGAAGGAGCGGTTCGGACGGTTCATCGTTGAGCTAGTCCCGCGCTGCGCCGCGACGTCAGCGGAACGCCGCGGGCTTGGACCGGGGGACCCTGGCCGGCCCGGAGCCCGTCCACACCGGCCCCAACAGCGGTTTGCGGGGCAAACCGAGCGGAACTGACCCTTGCTCAGTATTTAGGAAGCGTGTGGCACCGATACCCTTGCCCCATGGCTGCCACCTCGACGATCGACACCATTGTCAGTCTCTGCAAGCGCAGGGGCTTTGTCTTCCCGTGCGGTGAGATCTATGGCGGGACCCGCTCCGCCTGGGACTACGGCCCCCTGGGTGTCGAGCTGAAGGACAACATCAAGCGTCAGTGGTGGAAGTCCATGGTCCAGCAGCGCGACGACGTCGTGGGTCTGGACTCCTCGGTGATCCTGCCGACCAAGACCTGGGAGGCCTCGGGTCACGTGTCGACGTTCAGCGACCCGCTGACCGAGTGCCTGTCCTGCCACCGGCGCTTCCGCGCCGACCACCTGCAGGAGGCCGTGGCCGAGAAGAAGGGAATCGCGAACCCCGACACGGTTGACCTCGCGACCGTCGCCTGTCCGAACTGTGGCACCCGCGGTTCATGGACAGAGCCCCGGGCGTTCTCGGGCCTGCTCAAGACCTACCTCGGTGTCATCCAGGATGACTCGGGCTTGCACTACCTGCGCCCTGAGACCGCCCAGGGCATCTTTCTCAACTTCGCCAATGTGATGAACTCCGCGCGCAAGAAGCCTCCGTTCGGTATCGCCCAGATCGGCAAGAGCTTTCGCAACGAGATCACCCCCGGGAACTTCATCTTCCGGACTCGCGAGTTCGAGCAGATGGAGATGGAGTTCTTCGTCGTTCCCGGCAGTGACGAAGAATGGCACCAGTACTGGATCGACGCACGCACCCAGTGGTATGTGGACCTCGGTATCACCAAGGACAACCTGCGCCACTACGAGCATGCCCAGGAGAAGCTCTCGCACTACTCGAAGCGCACGGTCGACATTGAGTACCGATACCGCTTTCCAGGCAGTGAGTGGGGCGAGCTCGAGGGGGTCGCCAACCGCACCGACTTTGACCTCAGGACCCACAGTGAGGCTTCGGGCACAGACCTGTCCTACTTCGACCAGACCACCGGCGAACGGTTCATCCCGTACGTCATCGAGCCGGCGGCCGGCCTGTCCCGCTCGCTGATGACGTTCCTGCTCGACGCCTACTCCGAGGACGAGGCGCCCAACACCAAGGGCGGCGTCGACAAGAGGGTCGTGCTGCGGCTCGACAAGCGCCTGGCGCCGGTAAAGGTGGCCGTCCTGCCGCTGTCACGCAACGCCGACCTGACCCCCAAGGCCAAGGATCTGGCCGCCCAGCTGCGCCAGAGCTGGTCGACCGACTTCGACGACGCCGGTGCCATCGGTCGGCGCTATCGGCGCCAGGACGAGATCGGCACGCCGTTCTGCATCACGGTTGACTTCGACACCCTGGGCGACCATGCGGTGACCGTCCGCGAGCGAGACTCGATGGCTCAGGAACGGGTGGCCCTCGGCCAGGTCGAGGCCTACCTGGCGACACGCCTGGTGGGCTGCTGAGAGCTGGGAGATCATGACGGCTGCTTCGCCTGTGCTCCCCGCTCTTCAGATCGGTCCCTACACCATCGAGTCCCCGGTCGTGCTCGCCCCGATGGCCGGCGTGACCAATCGCGCGTTTCGCCGGCTGTGCAGGGAGTATGGCGACGCGGGGCTGGGTCGGTCCGGTGCCACCGGCGCGACATCCCTTTATGTCAGCGAGATGATCACGTCGCGCGCCCTGGTCGAGCGCACACCGAGGTCGATGCAGCTGATCGAACATGACCCGGACGAGAGTCTGCGTTCGATCCAGCTGTACGGCGTGGATCCGGCAACTGTGGGGGCGGCCGTGAGGATGCTCGTGAGCGAGGACCGCGCCGATCACATCGATCTCAACTTTGGCTGCCCGGTCCCCAAGGTCACCCGCAAGGGTGGCGGCGCGGCGCTGCCATGGAAGACAGACCTTTTCCGGGCAATTGTCAGCCACGCGGTCAAGGAAGCCACCCCGTACGACGTGCCAGTCACTGTCAAGATGCGCAAGGGCATCGACTCAGACCACCTGACGTTCCTGGAGGCCGGCCGGATCGCCGAGGGGGAGGGTGTCGCCGCGGTGGCGCTGCACGCGCGCACTGCATCCCAGGGGTACTCCGGTCAGGCTGACTGGTCGGCCATCCGGGCCTTGAAAATGGTTGTCACCAGCATTCCGGTGTTGGGTAACGGCGATATCTGGTCGGCGCAGGACGCGCTCGACATGGTGGCGGCGACCGGCTGCGACGGCGTCGTCGTGGGGCGCGGCTGCCTGGGCCGGCCATGGTTGTTCACCGACCTGGCAGCAGCTTTCGCTGGGACCACGGCCCGGGTTCAGCCGACCTTGGGGGAGGTGGCCCGGACGATGCGTCGACACACCCAGTACCTCACCGAGTTCTATGGCAGCGAGCTGAAGGCCTGCCGGGACATCCGCAAGCACGTCGCCTGGTACCTCAAGGGATTCCCGGCCGGCCGCGACATCCGCCGCCAACTGGCCCTGGTTGACTCGACAGCGGCACTGGATGACCTCATTGGCGCCCTCGACCTGGATGCGCCGTGGCCCGGTGATCCTGCCGAGGGCCAACGAGGGCGGGCTGGCTCGCCTCGTCGTGTTGCCCTCCCGGATGGGTGGCTGGACTCCCAGGAACTCAGCGAGGCGTCCGCTGCCGTCGTCGCCGAGGCTGAGCTTTCGGTCTCCGGCGGCTGACCGGGGCCCTCAGCGGGTTCCGTCACAGCGCGACACATGACAGGCTCGAAAGCATGTGCCGCAACATCAGAACCCTGTACAACTACGCGCCCCCGGCGACCGCGCAGGAGGTGCACTTGGCCGCCCTGCAGTACGTCCGCAAGGTCAGCGGGACACGCAAGCCATCAGCGGCGAACAGTGCGGCCTTCGACCAGGCGGTGGCCGCCGTGGCTGGGGCCACCCAGAACTTGCTGGACGCGATGGTCACCGCGGCTCCGCCAAGGGACCGCGGCCTCGAGGCTGAGAGAGCGAGGAAGCGTAACGTGGTCCGTTTCGGATGAGTCACGCTCATCCGCGTCTGGGGTTTGTTGTTGAACCCAGTACCACCCCACACGTATTCGGCTCCGGTGCCTCGTAGCTACCGGGCGGCGACGAACCCGGTGACCCTGACATCCAAGCCCCGTCGCACCCGCGGGAGCGACAGGGCTTGGCAAACCTGCGACCCGGGCGCCAGCGGGTTGCCGCAGGTGACCTCGCAGATCGGTGGCTCGCTGTGCCAGCAGCTCCCAGGTCCACCCGCGAGCTTCTGTGATCGGGGGGTGCTCAGACATCCTCGCCCATTGGTGGCCGGGTTGTCCTGGTCGTGTGGCCACTGTTCGGTCAGGCAAGCCCCCATCCGGCTGGGTACTGGCTCAGCCGTGGGCCGGGGGCGGGCCGGCCAGCGGGTGGCGTTGTTCGACGACCAGGGGCGGAGTCGTCGCGGCGAAAGGCGGTCTTTGGATGTTCACGACTTGCCCAGGCTGTTTGGTCCCACAGGGTGACGAGGCGTTCCTGGACGTGACGTGGGGGCTCGTCGAAGCCGGCCTGGGCCATGGGGATGGCCACGTTCAGCCCGCCGGGAGGTTGTGGCGTGGCGCGTGGACACCTGTGCGGTCACCACCGCGACCTGGGCTGGGCTCATCACCGCAAACCCGGATGTGAATGGCAGATCTTTCCGTGAATACCAGACGAAAGGTGTCTCTTGGTCGCAGATGCGGGTAGGGTTCGGGCGTGTCAATCTTCCGTATTCGTGAAGCGGCGGACCTGCTTGGTGTCAGCGATGACACCGTGCGGCGGTGGGCCGACAGCGGTCGTGTCGCTACCACCACCGACGGCTCCGGCCGGCTGGGCATCGAGGGCGCCGTCCTGGCCCGGTTCGCCACCGAGCTGGCCGCGTCCGCCGAGCGGCCCGAGCCCCTGCCCGTGGTTTCGGAGTCTGCCCGAAACCGGTTCGTCGGGCTGGTCACCCGCGTGGTCCGTGACACCGTCATGGCCCAGGTTGAGATCCAGGCCGGCCCCCACCGCATCGTGTCCTTGATGAGCCGTGAGGCGGCAGACGATCTTCAGCTCGAACCTGGCGTGTTGGCCATCGCGGCGGTGAAGTCCACCAACGTGGTCATCGAGGTACCCGCCCACCCTTGACCGCAGAACCGGATCCGGCCCCCGGGACCCGCACCACCCACCGAGCCCGACCAACGCGAACCTCGGAGCAGCAGATGCGTCGAAGCGCCCTGACCCTCACCGTGGCAGCCGCCACCGGCCTTCTTCTGGCTGGCTGCGGTTCATCCAGCACCCCCGCAGCATCCCCCGCGACGTCCTCGACGGCCGTGTCTGACTCGCCGGCACTGTCGGGCACGGTCAACGTGTTCGCCGCGGCATCCCTGCAGGAGGCCTTCACCACCCTTGGCAGGCAGTTCGAGGCCGCCCACCCCGGCACGAAGGTCGTGTTCAACTTCGGCCCGAGCTCGGGCCTCGCGACCCAGATCACCGCGGGCGCTCCCGCCGACGTGTTTGCCTCGGCCAGCACCAAGAACATGGACCAGGTCGTCAAGGCTGCAGCGGCGACCTCCCCGACGAACTTCGCCAGCAACGTCATGGAGATCGCAGTCCCTGCCACGAACCCGGCCGGTGTCACTGGGCTCTTCGACCTGGCCAAGCCCGCGGTGAAGGTGGCTTTGTGCCAGGTCGCGGTCCCGTGCGGCGCGACGGCCGCAAAGGTCTTCAAGAACGCCAAGCTCACCGTGACCCCGGTGACCCAGGAGATTGACGTCAAGGCCGTCCTGGCCAAGGTCACCCTCGGGGAGGTCGACGCCGGCGTGGTCTACGTCACCGACGTGCGGGCCGCCGGTGCGAAGGTCAAGGGCATCCAGATTCCCGCGAACGTCAACGCCTCCACGGTGTACCCCATCGCCACCTTGACCAAGGCACCGAACAAGGCCACCGCCGCTGCGTTCACCGACGACGTCCTATCCGCCGACGGCGTCAGCATCCTGGCCGCTGACGGGTTCGCCAAGCCCTGACCACCACCGGACCTGATGCCAGCTGACCGAGGCTCTCTCAAGACCGCCGACCGACCGTCGGACGGGCAGGCCCCCGCGCGACGGTCGCCACAGGCAGCCCGGGCGGCGGCGGCCCGGGGCGCGATCCCGTGGCCGCTTGGGGTGCCGGCACTGCTGGGAGCACTGTTCCTGCTCGTGCCTCTGGGGGGGCTGCTGGTTCGGGCACCCTGGCGGGGCATGCCGCGCCTGCTGGCCGACAGCCAGGTTCTGGACGCTCTGCGGTTGTCGCTGTTGTGCGCCAGCGCCGCTACGGCCGTGTCCCTGGTGTTCGGCGTGCCGCTGGCCTGGGTGCTGGCCCGCTGGCAGGTGCGAGGCATTGGGTTGCTGCGCGCCCTGGTCACGCTGCCACTGGTCCTGCCCCCGGTCGTCGGGGGTGTGGCCCTGTTGCTGGCCTTCGGACGACAAGGCCTCCTGGGCCGGCTCCTGGACGAGTGGACCGGCATCACCCTGCCCTTCACCACAGCCGGGGTTATCGTCGCCGAGACGTTCGTCGCGATGCCGTTCCTGATCATCACCGTCGAAGGCGCCTTCCGTGCCTCCGACCGCGGCTTCGAGGAGGCCGCCGCCACCCTGGGCGCGTCCCGCCTGACCGTCTTCAGGACGGTCACCCTGCCTCTGATCGGACCTTCGCTGCTCGCTGGCGCAGTTCTGTGCTGGGCCAGGGCCCTCGGGGAGTTTGGCGCCACGATCACTTTCGCCGGCAACTTCCCCGGGCGGACCCAGACCATGCCTCTGGCCGTGTACGTCGCCCTGGAGAGCGACCCCGAGGCAGCCGTGGCCCTCTCCCTGGTCCTGCTCGTGGTGTCCATCGCCGTTCTGGCCGGCCTGCGTGACCGATGGTTGACCGCGGGAACCACGCGATGACGGCGAACCCCAGCGGTCAGGCCCTGGTCATGGCCGGCTCGGTCGAACGGGGCAGCTTCCGGCTGGAGGCGGACCTGCGTGCAGACCCCGGCGAGGTCCTGGGCATCCTGGGGCCGAACGGGGCCGGTAAGACGACCCTGCTGCGGGCGCTGTCGGGGCTGGACCCGCTCACCAGTGGCTCTATCAGTCTCGGCGACCTGACCCTGGACGACGTCGCGACGGACACGTTCGTGCCCGCGCAGCGCCGCCCGGTTGGTCTGGTGTTCCAGAACTACCGGCTGTTTCCTCACCTGGACGTGCGCGACAACGTCGCCTACGCCCCTCGCGTCCAAGGAGCCGGGCGCCGGCGGGCGCGCGCGGCCGCCGACACGTGGTTGGAGCGCCTTGACCTGACAGCACTCGCCACCCGGCGTCCGCACCAGATCTCCGGCGGGCAGGCCCAGCGGGTCGCCCTGGCCCGTGCTCTGGCGGCCGACCCCAGGTTCCTGCTGCTGGACGAACCGCTTTCCGCGCTGGACGCCAAGACCCGCCTGGACGTTCGCGCGCAGCTACGCAGCCACCTCGACGAGTTCGCCGGGCCCGTTGTGATCATCACCCACGACCCCTTGGAGGCCATGATCATGGCCGACCGTCTTGTGGTCATCGAGAACGGCCGCGTTGTCCAGCAGGGCAGCCCCGCCGAAGTGGCCCGCCAGCCGGCAACCCAGTACGTCGCCCGGCTCGTCGGGCTGAACCTCTACACCGGCACGCTCGAGGTGGCCACCGCTGTCGTGTCCCTCGACGTCGGCGGCACCTTCACTGTCACATGGGGCGACGACGACCCCGGGACCTCAGCGCGAACCGGACAGTCCACGCGCCCGGTACTGGTGGTGTTGCGCCCCTCGGCGATCACGATCCTCACCGCGCGACCCACCCAGGCCAGCCCGCGCAACGTCTGGCAGGGAACCGTGGCTGCCCTGGAGCTACTGGCCGACCGGGTGCGCGTCCAGGTTGACGCCACCCCGCCCGCGCTCGTCGACATCTCCGCTGCCGCCGTGGCCGACCTCGCTCTAAGACCTGGCACCGCCGTGTGGCTCTCAGCCAAGGCCACCGAGACCGAGGCGTATCCCGACGCCAGCGCCCACCACAAGCCGTAACATCCCCAGACCCAGGCCCCGTCACCGTCCCAGACCAACACGGATGGGCCCGCACATCGTGGCTCAGCCCATCGCGGTGCGCCAGCTACCAGCAGTTGGTGGCCCTGCAGCCCAACAGGAGCCGGCACCATCAGGGACCTCCTCGGCGGTCGCCATCGTGGTCCTGATCCCCCATTTAAACAGGGGTACTCGTGCGGACGGCACTAGCTATGTGGCGGTGTTAGGGGTGGCCACGATCGTGGCCAGGCCCGCGGATGGCGCCGCGACACGCGACCCCCGCGTGCTTCCGGTGGCCAAGCTGGCCCAGATGTGCCATCGGGCCAACCGGTCAAGGACGTCGGCTTGGTCTGTGGGCACGCCGGTCAGGCATACAGTGCGAGTTGTGAGCACGTATGCCGCGGCCGACCGCGAGCGCTGGGTCGGTGAGGACCCGGCGCACAAGCAGGCCGACCGCGACGACTTTGCCAGAGACCGCGCGCGGGTGCTGCACTCGGCATCGCTGCGGCGTTTGTCGGCCAAGACGCAGGTAGTACAGCCCGACAGCGACGACTTCGTCCGGAACCGGCTGACCCACTCGCTGGAGGTTGCCCAGATTGGCCGAGAGTTCGGCGCCGCGCTCGGGTGCGACGCGGACGTGGTCGACACCGCGTGCTTGGCGCACGATCTGGGTCATCCACCTTTCGGCCACAACGGCGAGACGGCCCTGAATGACATCGCCGCCGAGATTGGCGGCTTCGAGGGCAATGCCCAGACCTTGCGGCTCCTGACTCGTCTTGAGGCCAAGCGCGTGCATTCCGATGGCCGTCCGGCAGGTCTGAATCTGACCCGGGCGAGCCTGGACGCTGTCACGAAGTATCCCTGGGGCAGGGACGAGGACCGCTGGGGCACCGGCAAGTTCGGCGTCTATGACGATGACCTGGAGGTCTTTCGCTGGTATCGAGGAACCCAGCCGGACGGTAGCCGTTGCCTCGAGGCGCAGACAATGGACTGGTCAGACGACGTGGCCTATTCGGTTCACGATGTCGAGGACGGTGTCGCCTCACAGCGGTTGGATCTGCGGGCCTTGCGCTCGCCGTCCGAGATGGCGCCGGTCATTGCCATGACGCGAGAGCTGTACGCCCCCGACCTGGACGAAGCGGAGCTCACCCAGGCGTTGGATCGTGTGCTCGCTACGGGCTGGATCCCGCAGTCCCACAACGGTTCTCGCACCGATCTGGCTGCCCTGAAGGACATGACGAGCCTGCTCATCGGACGGTTCGTTCAGACCGTCGGAGCAGCCACCAGGGCGAAGTACGGGGATGGGTCGTTGACTCGCTACGCCGCCGACCTCGTGATCCCTGACGGCGTCAGGGCTGAATGTGCCGTCATGAAGGGCACGGCCGCCCATTTCGTGATGTTCACCGACGAACGACGTTCGCTCATGGGGGGTCAGCGCACCCAGATCCACGAGCTTGTCCAGGCTTATCGCGCTGAGCCGATGGCGCGTCTGGATCCTCTGCACCGCGGTGACTTCCGAGGCGCGGCCAACGATGAGGCTGCGCTGCGCGTGATCATCGACCAGGTAGCGTCACTGTCAGATCCCCGAGCCAACGTGTTGCACCATAGCTGGTGCTGATCGGCCACAGCGGAGGGCAACCGCCTAGACTTCCGTACGGCGTGGAGGAGGCAAGGGTGGCGGGTCTTATCAAGGCCGACGACGTGGCACAGGTCAAGGAGCGGTCGTCGATCGAGGATGTCGTGCGCGAGCACGTGACCTTGCGCGCCGCAGGCCCTGGCTCCTTGAAGGGGCTGTGTCCCTTCCACGACGAGAAGAGCCCGTCATTCAACGTCCGTCCGGCAGTGGGGGCCTGGCACTGCTTCGGTTGTGGGGAGGGCGGCGACGTCATCTCCTTCGTTCAGAAGGTCGAGCACCTCACCTTCGCCGAGGCGGTCGAACGCCTGGCCACCAAGCTTGGCATGGAGCTTCGCTACGACGAGGGCGGTGCGCCTCGCAGTGGTGAGGGTCTGGGGAAGCGGTCGCGGCTCATCGAGGCCCACCGTGTGGCAGCCGAGTACTACAGCGCTGCACTGGTCAACCTGCCCGAGGCGCGGGCCGGGCGGGACTTCTTGCGCCAACGTGGATTCGACCGTTCGGCAGCCGACAAGTTCGGCGTTGGGTTCTCGCCTCGCGGCGGGGAGGAGCTCATCGGACACGTGCGTGCCAAGGGTTTCACCGATGATGAGATCGTCGCGGCCGGGCTGGCCGGTCGTGGGCGCGGCCTCTATGACCGATTCCGCGGTCGTCTGATGTGGCCCATCCGCGACATCACCGGCGATGTCGTGGGTTTTGGCGCAAGGCGTCTGTTCGACGATGACCGGATCGCCGCCAAGTACCTCAACACGTCCGAGACGGCGATCTACAAGAAGTCATTCGTGCTCTACGGCCTTGATGTCGCCAAGAAGGCGATCGCCAGGGATCGCCAGGCGGTCGTGGTCGAGGGGTATACGGACGTAATGGCCTGCCATCTGGCTGGTATCGAGACCGCGGTGGCCACCTGCGGCACCGCTTTCGGTGTCGAGCACATCAAGGTGCTGCGTCGCATCATGCGTGACGAGAGTGACCTAGCCCCGGCCAAGGTGGTCTTCACATTCGACGGAGACGCTGCAGGGCAACAAGCCGCCATGCGCGCGTTCGGGGAAGACCAACGCTGGGCATCGCAGTCGTTCGTGGCGGTGGAGAAATCAGGCAAGGACCCTTGCGAGCTGCGTCAGGCCGGGGGAGATGTAGCCGTTGTGGCCCTCGTTGAGGACGCCGTGCCGATGTTTGAGTTCGCGGTGCGCACCACACTTGGGCGCTTCGACCTGACCAGTGCCGAAGGCAGGGTCCGGGCCCTGGGCGCGGTCGCCCCCATCGTCGCCGGCATTCGCGATCGTTCCTTGCGTCCGGAGTACACCCGCATTGTGGCTGGATGGCTGGGCGTCGAGGTTGAACAGGTGGCCGACGAGGTTGCTCGAGCCACCAGAATGGCCGCGCGCCCGGCTGTTCCCGCCTCAGGCGGTGGGGCGGGCAGCGGCAGCGACATGGCGACCCTCGGGAGGCATGGCAAGGAACAGGGGCACGATCAGCGCGACGGGCACGGCGATGAGCATGCCTTTGAGCTCGCGCGCCCGGACCTGCGCGACCCGGTGGTCGCCGCCGAGCGGCAGCTGTTGCAGGCTGCGCTGCAGTTCCCGGGCCTGGTCGATCCGGCTGGCTTCGAGTCCATCACGGCGGACTCCTTCAGCGCACCGGCGCATCGCGGGGTCCACGACGCCATCCAGGTGGCCGGGGGCATCGGGGCTGCCAGCGAGCCCGGCCGATGGGCGGACCGGGTGAACGAGGCCGCGGCCCTAACCGTTCGGCCCCTGGTCAGCGAGCTTGCCGTGGCGCCCGTGCCAGCCCGGGTTGACCCGATCACAGGGCTGCCCGAACGCCGCTATGTCGACGAGCTCCTGGTGCGGATCCAGGAGGTCGCGCTGACTCACCAGATCGGCGATGCCATCAGTGCGATGCGTCGAGTCCCCCCTGATGACACCGCGGCCGGCCGCCAACTGGGGATACAGCTGCAGATCCTGCAGCGTGAGCTCGCCAACCTGCGCTCGAAGCTGGGCTGATGGGACTGTTCAACCGGTTTCCCTCGCGCGCCGAGCTCCCGCCAGCCATTACTGCTGCCGTCCCTCTGGCCAAGGGCGAGCGTGTTCTCGCGTTCGGCATCGACGACAATACCGGCGGGTACGTCGTGGCGACGACGTTCGCCCTGGTGGTCGTGTCATCGAATGCAGAGACCGCGACTCCAGAACGCGCCGTCCGGCGGCGGTGGCTGTTCGTGGATGCCGGGTCCTGGGAGCCGGAGACTGCGACGTTGACGGTCACTTGGACCGACGGCGCACGCGCCGGACAGTGGTTCTTCTGCGATCAACCGACACTGTTGCCCGAGACCTTGCGCGAGCGCGTCCAGGCCAGCGTCGTTATCGCGACGCGACTCAACCTCGGCGATCGGCGTACGGGTCGGGTCGCCATACGTCAGGACTTTGAGACCCGCGAGCTCATAGCGCAGACAATCCTGGGACGCTACACACGCGCCGACGACCCCGAGGTACAGGCGCATGTCGCGGCCGCGCTGGCTCATCTCAGGGACCAGGTCGGCCTTCGGGCCTGACCGGATACTGCCGGGAGCCAGTTTCATGGCTGATGAAACCCTTTGCTACAGTTCGACCCGCAGCATTCCCCTGTAGCTCAATTGGCAGAGCAGCCGACTGTTAATCGGCAGGTTACTGGTTCGAGTCCAGTCGGGGGAGCAAACCCGCAGGTCA